>ERZ857480.59815-NODE-92615-length-48410-cov-72.9404_pt1 | contig 48410 bp, 31 predicted proteins | sample MGYA00519767_ERZ857480 | MGnify/ENA primary metagenome ERZ857480 (study PRJEB31778, sample SAMEA3449210) | human gut metagenome | biome: human gut; feature: human-associated habitat; material: faeces | place: United Kingdom | collected 2010/2012 ...
AGTTGTCTATAAGCACATCCGGAAGGATGGCACGAAGGAGTCGTTCGGGTTTCATAAAACAAAGGTAAGCAAAGGTAGCTAATTTTAAAACTTAACAACCAGAAATTTCCGCTGAGCCCAAATTTATCATCATGATAATACACTAATAGACATAAAAACTGAAAAAGGTTCTATAAATCATTAGATTTACAGAACCTTTCATAGGTGAAGGGGTGACTAGTGGGATTCGAACCCACGACATTCAGAACCACAATCTGACGCTCTAACCGACTGAACTATAGTCACCATGTTAGGCTTTCCTTTCGAAAGCGATGCAAAGGTACTGCTTTTTTTTATATCTGCAAACTTTTTGAGGAAAAATTATTCAAAAAAATACTCTTTTATGCCTCCATTCGATTTTCCTAATAAATTTTCAGTTCCTTTCAAGAAACGTTTCATCACATTAAGTTCCTCATTATTAATGGATTTATTAATAAAAGTAACAGGATATAATTCAAAGTTCTTTTTTTTACTTAAAACAGGTCTTGAAGTCCAAACCAATGCATATTCACAATCCGCTAAACGGGTTATTCGAAAAATCCGTTGCAACTTCAATCTTACCATAGCTCCTCCATCCGTTTTTTCTTTCGACATATTTGAGATAAAATTACCTAATGAATAAACAATGACATGCCGGGCAGGAGTCCGGGGGTCTTTTACAATTTCCATAGGCTGGAGTACATGCGGATGCGAACCTATTACATGATCAACTCCTTGTTCAATCAACCAGTTAGCCAATTCACACTCCGATCGTTCAGGGAACGAACAATATTCCACTCCCCAATGCATACAGGCTATAATAACATCAGGAAGTTTTCTGCGTGCATCAAGAATATCTTTTTTTATTTGTTCCCGATTAATATAATTCACCACATTCGGAGCATCAGTCTTCAAGCCATTCGTTCCATAAGTATAGTTCAACAATACAATTCTAAAACCATTCTTCTCAATCAATAACGGGTAGTTCTTATGACGTTCTTCCGGGTTCCTATAGGTTCCAGCATGATGTATTTTCAAAGAATCCAACATCAGAATAGTACGTTCCAACCCCAACTTCCCCTTATCCAGACAATGATTGTTAGCGGTCAGCAATACATCAAATCCGGCTTCCTTTATAGCATGAAGATATTCATCCGGAGCACTGAACGCCGGATACCCTCTATAAGGCTTTCCTCCCAATGTCACCTCTAAGTTCCCTATAGCCATATCCGCCTCACTTATTTCTTTCTTCACATGACGGAAGCAATCATTATAATTATACCCGTCTCCTTGCCTGGCTGCATCAATTTGAGCCTGATGTTGCATCAAATCACCGACAAACAACAAAGAGATCTGATCTTGCGCCGATAGCGACAAACCAAACCATAGCAAAAAAAGAATGAAGATCTGTTTCATCTATTCTAACATTAAAGGGTACAAGATAGGAAAAAATTCGTAAAGAACAAAGTTCTACACTAATTTACAGTTTTCATACGCTTGAATTCCGTAGGAGCAACCCCGAACTGTGCCAACAGGCTTCACTAACCTGCACCCGTTCTGAAACAGCAGTACCATCGTTTTTTTCAAGCGAATAATACAAATAAAAAATTAGAAAGAGGATCTACAAGCATTTGCAACAAATCTTTATATATCACACACATGCCTTATTGATGACAATGACCCCAACAGAAACCACGTCAGCAAGCATGCCAACCGCCAGTCCAAAAGACAAGGACATTTAAAAAAAAGACCAAGACGTTTTTAAAAAAGACGGCGGCCTTTTAAAAAAAGCTCGTCATCTTTTTTAAAAATGACCTGATCTTTTTTACCACAGCCGGAATCCGCCATATTCCATAAAGGTACAAATCCTCCATGCGCACTTCTTACAAAAAAAACCTAAAAATAGCCTACTTTACATCAAAACGGAATAGCCTATAAAAAGTATATATATAACTGTATTCAAGCATTTTATGCAAAATTCAGCTTCACAATACAGTGAGGGCATAAGAGCATAAGTGAGAGCAATATTTTTTGCCCTCACCATCTAAATCTTTTATAATAAACCTATTATACATGCAGTGAGGGCATGAGGGCATAAATGTCCCGAACTTCCCAGCGAGAAAGACCGATACATCAAGGACACTCCCGAAAGTATGATTACTCCGAAGAACAAAATAATCTTTTAAGAGCGAAAATCCTTCCTTATGATTTTACAGGTAAGTCCGAAAAACAGGCATAACTTTTGTTCATGAAAACAAGTGTGTCAAAAGCAGGTCAGCTTATCTTGTAAGCATTACCAAACTTTTGACACATTCTTTTTTATCCAGCAAGCTTCGCAAAGCGTGTGGCACTTATTTGTAAATGGCCTTTTTTCCAGCCAGCAACGTATTCTTCATTAAAGATACAATAGTCATAGGTCCCACACCACCCGGAACAGGAGTGATATAAGAACATTTGGGAGCCACTTCATCAAATTTCACATCTCCGGTCAGTTTGAATCCGGATTTCTTTGTGGCATCCGGCACACGGGTAGTACCCACGTCAATAACCACCGCACCTTCTTTCACCATCTCAGCCTTCACAAAATTCGGCTGACCCAGTGCAGCAATGATAATGTCAGCTTCCTGACATTCTTTTACCAAATCCTTGCTGCGGCTGTGACAAACAGTTACAGTGGCATCACCCGGATAAGCTTTCTGCATCATCAGGCTCGCCATAGGCTTACCCACAATATTGCTACGGCCCAATACTACACACTTCTTTCCCTGTGTTTCAATATGGTAACGCTTCAGCAATTCCAGAATACCATTAGGAGTAGCAGATACATAGCAAGGAAGACCAATGGACATACGACCTACATTGATAGGGTGAAAACCATCCACATCTTTCCGATAGTCAATGGTTTCAATCACTTTCTGCTCGGAAATATGCTTCGGTAAGGGAAGTTGTACGATAAAACCATCCACGTCAGCATCCTCATTCAGTTCTCTGACCTTTGCCAGTAATTCTTCTTCCGTCACATCTGCTTCATAACGGATCAGACTGGATTTGAAACCACATACTTCACAGGCCTTTACTTTAGCCGCCACGTATGTCTCACTTCCCCCGTCGTGTCCAACGAGGATTGCAGCTAAATGGGGACGCTTGCCACCTTTAGCCACGATTCCGGCAACTTCCGCAGCAATCTCCTGCTTCACCAGTTCCGAAATAGCTTTTCCATCAATTAGTTGCATACTATTTATTTATAAATAATCCATTGAGCAACAAATGTAGCATAAATCAGCCACGTTGCATAATAAAAAAAGGAGAAAGTTCCGCACTTTCTCCCTACCTGTTTATTTAAACCTTACTTTTTAAGTTTCGGCATCATCTTACCCATCTTGCTGCCGGTCACCATCTTCATCATCTTGCGGGTCTGGTCAAACTGCTTCAGCAGACGGTTTACCTCCTGAATGCTGGTTCCACTGCCTTTGGCTATACGCGTACGACGTGTTCCGTTCAGGATTTCGGGATTTGTACGTTCCTGCGGAGTCATGGAATAAATAATCGCCTCAATGCTCTTGAATGCATTATCATCGATATCAATGTCTTTAATCGCTTTACCCACACCCGGAATCATGGAAGCCAACTCTTTCAGGTTACCCATCTTCTTTATCTGATGAATCTGGCTCAAAAAGTCATTGAAGTCGAACTGGTTTTTGGCAATCTTTTTCTGAAGGCGCTTTGCCTCTTCCTCGTCATATTGCTCCTGCGCACGTTCTACCAAAGACACGATATCACCCATACCGAGAATACGGTCTGCCATACGTGCAGGATGGAACTGGTCGATAGCATCCAACTTTTCGCCGGTACCCACAAACTTGATAGGCTTATTCACAACGGTACGAATAGAAAGAGCGGCACCGCCACGGGTATCACCATCCAACTTGGTCAGCACAACACCGTTAAAGTCCAGACGTTCATTAAATTCACGGGCTGTATTCACCGCATCCTGACCGGTCATTGAATCGACAACGAACAATGTTTCATCCGGATTGACCGCTTTCTTAATCGCCTCAATCTCATTCATCATCTGTTCGTCGATAGCCAGACGACCGGCTGTATCGACAATAACCAAATCATAACCTTTCGCTTTTGCTTCATGAATAGCGTTCAATGCAATCTGCACCGGATTCTTGCTGTCCAATTCACTATATACAGGAACCTCGATTTGTTCTCCCAATACTCTTAACTGTTCGATAGCAGCGGGACGATAAACGTCACAAGCCACCAACAGCGGCTTACGGTTCTTCTTGGTTTTCAGCATACGGGCCAGTTTACCGGAGAAAGTAGTCTTACCGGAACCTTGCAGACCTGACATCAGGATAACCGCCGGACGACCTTCCAACACCAATTCGGCAGTCTCACCGCCCATCAATGCAGTCAGTTCATCATGTACAATCTTTACCATCAACTGGCTGGGCTTCACAGCCGTAAGCACATTCTGCCCCAAAGCTTTTTCTTTCACAGTATCAGTAAAGCCTTTGGCGACCTTATAGTTCACGTCAGCATCCAACAAAGCTTTACGCACATCCTTCAATGTTTCCGCTACATTAATCTCGGTGATTTTCCCCTCACCTTTCAGAATCTTAAAAGACCGTTCCAGTCTCTCACTTAAATTATCGAACATATATATTTAATTATAAATTACAAATTATGATTGCCTGTCCTTCTTTACTAACCTTCAGAATAACAACAGGGTGCAAAAATACAAAAAACTTATGAACCTTATATCTTTTTATTCTGCCATTTTGCTTTTTTCAAATAAATAATGCTGCTAAGCAGTAACAAACTATAGTACACCACCTCTATAGAAAAACAAACAGAAACCGGTGCTTTCACCACCATGCCTATCCATAGAATGTAAAGGGCGTAGAATACCAAAGTCCCCATTTCAAGTATCAGAGCAGCCTGCGTATTTCCAGTTCCCGAAATGGCATTGAAATAAATATTCGCCACTGATGCAATAATCATCGCTCCGGCAATGACATACAACGAAGGCACAGACTCTACCAGCAACGCCGGTTCGTTGGTGTAAACCGAAAGCATGGCATGAGGAAAAAGCACCACCACCGCCACACAGACCACCATAATGAGAAACGACATCCGGGCTATACGCCAAATCAAACGCATGACATGGGTTATCCCCCCCGCACCAATCAGATTGCTGACCAATGAATTGGTAGTAGTAGACAATGCCTGAACCGGAATGAGCATCACAATATAGATACTACGCACGATATTGGCAATCGCCAGCTCGCGTTGACCCAACCGTTCTATCGCGATGAAAAAGACAAACCAAGTAGCCATGGCCAAAAAATATTGTATCATGGTAAAACACGAAATACTCAGAATTTTTCCCAATAAAGAAAAGTCAATCTTCTGCCAGTGATTCAAGCCGAATTTCTTAAAATCCACCTTTGCGTAGGTATAAATCAAGAAAAAAGCCAATGAAGCGGCTTCAGCCATCACCGAAGCGACAGCTGCTCCTTTAATCCCCATCTCCGGCATTCCAAACTTACCGAAAATCAAAATATAGTCCAACAGCACATTCACCAATGCCATGACCACTGCATTCATTGTCAGCACCTTAGTACGTGTAATGCCAATATACAGCGCACGGAACATCACGTTGACAAAGGCGAAGAAAAAGCCCCAAATACGCCAGTTGAGAAATTCCATGGTAGCATCAAAAATGGAATCAGATGAAATGAGCAAGCGGACAATGGATGGGGCCAAAAGATGTGTCAGCCCAAACATGAGCACCGCCAATCCCAGCAAGAATGTCCCTCCCTGTATCATTACGGGACCCACATCTTTGTAACGTCCTTCTCCATTACGACGAGCAATCAAGATTTGTGAACCGACACTAAAACCGAAAGCAATAGTGAAGACACAGATATAAAACAATCCACCCATGGCGGAAGCTCCCAACTCGACTTCTCCTACCCTGCCCAGGAAAGCAGTATCTGTCACATTGATAATGTTTTGCGCCAATAATCCGAGAAAAATCGGATAACTTACGTTCCATATTTCTTTGTTGGTATACATATATTTTTTTTGCATTGAGTAAAAGAGTTGCAAAGATACTACATTCTTTTCAATCCGGTGTTCTGAATGGAGTGAAGAAACCGTAAACAGACCAGGAATTTACTTAGCGGACAGGCGTGCCGGAACAAATATATCACAAAAGCATCAGCACGCTCCCTCATTCCACAGTTCCTACCAATCAATCACACAAATAAAAAAAAGGATATTCATCATCCAAGTAAATAGTTTCTATTGAAACAGTTGATTTTTTCAATAGACAACACAAATAATTGCACAAAAGGTTTGCCCGTGTGTTATTTTATCCTACCTTTGCGCCCATAAACAAAAAAATTAAGTAATAAATGAAGAAACTATTATTAATTAGCGCAGCGATGCTAATCGTTTCAAATTCAACTTTCGCAGGAGGTTACTTGACAAATACTAATCAACATGCTTCTTTCCTTAGAATGATTGCCCGTGGTGCTTCTATCGATATAGACGGTGTATATTCAAACCCTGCGGGTCTGGCATTTTTACCCCAAGACGGATTCTATTTATCACTAACTGGACAAAGTGCTTACCAAACACGTGAAATCACTTCAACTTCTCCTTTATTCCAAGCTATTGATGGGCAAGGAACTTCACGCCTTTATAAAGGAACTGCTTCTGCTCCATTTATTCCTAGTTTTCACGGAGCTTACAAAAAAGGAGATTGGACTATCTCAGCTAATTTTGCTATAACAGGCGGTGGAGGTAAAGCCTCTTTCGATGCTGGATTACCAATGTTTAGTGCCCTAGCTATGAAATTAATTAGTCAAAGTTCCGGTGGTAAAATCACTCCTAATATGTATGATATAACTACAGCAATGGATGGAAAACAATACATATATGGCTTGCAATTGGGATTGAGTTACAAAATCAATGATTGGCTTTCAGTATTTGCAGGAGGACGCATGAACTACTTTAGTGGCGGATATGAAGGTTTCTTAAACGCAAAATTGAATGAAAAATCTGCAGCAGTTCTACCTATAGACCCCACGTTAGCAGATATTCGTTTAAATTGTGATCAAAGCGGTTGGGGAATTACTCCTATCATTGGCGCAGACGTTAAGTTAGGGAAATGGAATTTTGGTGCAAAATATGAGTTTATGACTAATCTTAACATCGAAAATAAGACCAAACAACTTGACTTAATCAATGTTGATAAAAAATATTTAACAGCTTATCAAGATGGGGTAAACACTCCCAATGATATTCCATCCTTATTAACCATAGCTGTAGGCTATGAGATCCTCCCTACTTTGCGTACTTCTGTTGAATATCATTTTTTTGATGATAAATCTGCAGATATGGCAGAAAGAAAGCAAAAGTATCTGACAAAAGGAACTAATGAATATCTTGCTGGAATTGAATGGGATGCAACGAAACAATTGACAATAAGCGGCGGATATCAAAAAACTGATTATGGATTGTCTGACGACTTTCAAACTGATACTAGTTTTTATTGTGACTCTTACTCTTTAGGTTTCGGTGCCCGTATCAACTTTAACCAAGCATTGAGCTTAGATATAGCTTATTTTTGGACTAACTACAGCGACTATACCAAGAATAATCCGCGTGGACTTGCAGATGCTTCAAAAAAAATAACAGACATAGATGTTTACAGTCGTACCAATAAAGTGTTTGGCATAAGCTTGAACTATAAATTCTGATTGGGTATGACTATAACTAAAAAAAATTAACTTTAAATTGATTTATATTATGAAATTATTGTGTTTTTTTCTTTTATCTTGTAGCTTACTAATTTCATGTTCTAACGATGAAGAGATGCTTGAAATTTGCAATTCCGAATTATTGCCTCGTTTTGCAGGTGATGGAGAATATGACGTGTTAGGAATGGGATATGATGTTACAGGTGAATATTTACATCCTCTTTCTGTGAAAAGTCCCGTATTGGACATAAATAAATATAAACAAGATCATGAGGGACGTTTAATTACAGGTACTCCTTCATTTGGATATGACAAGATGGTTTCAGGCTATAATTCTACAGATTATGTAAAAAAGATAACTGAAGAATCTAAAGTAAAAATAAATCTACGATTTGGAAATGCTAAAGATACAATGGCGTGTTTTAGTCAAAGTATTACTAACACTTTTACATCAGAATATTCTCGCTCCACTAAGTATTCATTCGCTAGTTTAGATGCTATTAGGAATACAAAATATATACGAATAAATGATGAGGTCAGTGATATTTCTAAATATCTATCCAATGAATTTACCGAAGATTTAAAGAATTTATCTGCTGATAGAATTGTTGAAAGATATGGTACACACGTACTTACAGATTTTGTCATAGGAGGACGTTATAAGTTAATATTCAGGTCAGTAATAGCAAAACAAATGGATTCTAGCACTAAAAGAAAAGCTGTGGAATCTAGTTTTGAATTATCTTTAAAGAAAATAGGCTTTAGCGTAAATGTTGAAAATTCTACTCAAATAGATGAATCATTAACTGTTGAAAACCAAGCTAAAGAATTATATATCTTATTTTATGGTGGTAATGGTACTAATCTAAAATATGATTTGGAAAAGGGAATGCCTACTGGAGTAGATATACAAGGATGGGAAAATTCTGTGAAATTGGGCAACGTGAATTTAACACAGATTAACTGGGAAGAAACTTATCCAATCTATGAATTTATTCAGGATCCGATAAAGAAACAAGAGATAAAAATGGCGGTGGAACGGCATATAGAACAAGCGCAGTTGAAGACATTAGAATTGCTTCCGCTGTATACTTATAGTGGTGGGGATTTTGCCCCCAGTGACATTAGCACTACAACTACCTATATTCCAGATTATGCTCTTAACAAATTGGAGTATATTGAAGGATATGTTTTGAAAGAGCAACTAGAAGGAACTGTTCCATTATATTATTATTGGACATCATATTTCAACTATACTACAACAAAAGATGATATCAGCCCTTATATTTCTAAGGGTATTATAGGATATGTTTATGCAAGTCCTTATACCGCTGATAATCTATGTCCATTATATGAATACTACAAATTAGAAGGGATTCCCCCAACTAAAAGATATCGTACTTCCACAATGTCTAATATACCAGAAATGGATCCTATTTGGCACCGAGATAATCATCTTTCAGGTTATATTTATCCAAATAATTAGGGATATTCATTAAATATTATAAAATTAGCCAATTAATTTATACACAATGTATTGCAAATTAGTTGGCTTTTTTGTATCTTTAGGTATTCCCCCACAAATAAGGTTTGACAGCCAAAACGGGAGAAATATCCAAATTAAGATATGGCAAAGATACAAAATATTTCGGAGATCCACCTAACTTTGGACTTTACAAAATTTGATATTCTGAAGAACTATCGTAAGAGTTTTTATAAGAGTGAGCTTGGCAGACTTCACTCTGTGTTTCCGTTTGAGAGCATAGCCAAAGAAACAGGCTTGTCAGAACACCAACTAGGGCACAGGAACTGTTTCAGTCCTTGTGTAAAATAGCCCTTATGGTCCTGAAAGCATACACCGGATTCTCTGACAGACTGCCAGTAGAATATCTTAACGGAAACATACACTATCAGTTGTTCTGCGACATCATGATAGCCCCGTCCCGACCTATACCAACTACAAGATTATCAGTGCTATCCGTAATGAAATAGCATTTAACATTGATTCCCTTCAGAAAGTGCTTGCCTCACACTGGAAACCTTATCTTGAGAACCTTCACGTGTATATGACTGATGCTACATGTTATGAAAGCCACATGCATTTTCCTACGGACATGAAGCTCCTTTGAGAAAGTATCGAAGGCTCTACGGGCATATATGCCGGCATTGCAAGGAGCTGGATATAAGGCGTCCACGCAACAAATACAGGAATGTGGCAGAATCCTATCTGTCCTACTGCAAGAAAAGAAAGAGGAGAACTTCAAGAACAAGAATGCTCAAGCGTCGTATGGTCAGGCTCCTTGAAAAACTCCTCAGTCAAAGGGATGAAATTCATAGAGAGTATGGAACCTCACTCCGATATACCCAAGATTACCATAAGTGTCTTTCCATCATCAGAAAGGTTCCTGTATAGGAAAAGGAAATGTTTGAAGGGCGAAAAGTCAGTAACCGCAGTCAGCATTGACCGTCATTATGTATGCCCCATCGTCAGAGGCAAGGAAACCAAGTCCATCAAGTTCGATACAAAGGTCAATAATATACAGATAGATGGCATATCGTTCATCGAACACCTCTCGTTCAAGACATTCAATGAGGGTATACGCTTGAAGAACTGTATCCGTATGCAGCAGAAGCTCATGAATGTAAGGGTAAGATGTGTGGCTGCCGATTCCATATATGCCAATAATATCAACAGAAAGTTCTGTACAAAATATGGAATATCCACATCCTTTGTGCGCAAGGGAAGGGTGATAAAAGATGAGCCTTTAAGGAAAGCGCTTAGAAGTGAACTCTCAAAAAAAGAGTCACCCAGCTTGAAGGAAGCTTCGGTAATCAAAAGCAACATTACTCGCTCGCAAGGATAAAGGCAAGGAACAGGAAGACGGAAATCCTGTGGATTTTCTTCAGAATACATACGGTAAATGCCATACTAATGATTTACAGGATCAGGAACAGAACGGTGAAAGCAACATGATATGAGTTTACAGAAAGAATCAGAAGAGGTCAGCAGACTTCTTCCGGAGCTTCATGTCTTACCCAATAAAAGTATATGAGAATATAAAAAAAATGACAACAAAATAGCATATGAAGTGATTATACTCTATCACCTTCATATGTCATGGTATTTTGTAGGAACATTTACTAAATATCTCTTTATAAAAAACTCCAAAGAAACTGATAATCCTTCAGCTGCACCCGCAACTGTTTCAGCGACCGGGTGATATGAAATTCTACAGTCTTTACAGAAATATCCAGCCGCAAAGCAATTTCCTTGTTCGGTAAATTTTTCATCCGGCTCAAAATAAACACCTCCCTGCTTGTAGGAGGCAATTCACTAATGGCTTCCTGCACCAAAGCTTGAATCTCATCACAAAACAATTTATCGGGATCACAAGCCTCCAAAGTCGAGATACGCAAAGCCAGTTCTTTCTGCCGCATATCTCCTATATGCTGCTCGGCACGCATACGTACCTCCAAGTGTTGCAAATGATTCAATGAACGATTTTTTATGGCAGTCAACAGCAACGCAGAAATATTGGTATCCTCCTGTAACTCATTCCGGTGCTCCCATACATTAGTAAAAGCCCCCATTACAATATCCTCAGCCTCTTCCCTGTTCCTGACATACGAGTAAGCAAACTGAACAAACTGTTGCTGACGTTTGCTAAACACCTCCGTCAGTTCTGACATAAAAACATTCTTCGTCTCTTTCATTTAACTAATTTTCTGTTTCCGTTTTTAGATCTTGACATAAATACCTTTCTTGTATAAAATATGAACAATACTCCAACAAAATAATACATACAACAAAGCATAGGCTAATGAACCGGGATAATTTCCCAACACCGGAACCAGTACCTTTTCATAAATAAAGACACTTGCCCCCGTAGCGCCCAATAGAATCCCCATTATTTCCGCAAACACATAGATAAACAAAGGGTTCACTCCGAACGACCGGAAAAAAACGCACCAACCTTGATAACCTTTTATATCAATGATCCAGATAAGCAGAGCCAAAAAGCTGGATGCCAATCCGCAGGTTGTAATGACAAAAGTAGGCGACCACACTTTCTTATTGATAGGGCAGCCGTAACTTAACAAAAAGCCAGCAAATGTGAGAATTGTACCCACCAAAAACAACCGTTGTATCTTCTCGTCATTATCTTTAGCAGAAAACAATAACTTTCCACAATAAAACCCTACCATTACATGGCACACCGCAGGAAGCGTACTCAATAGTCCTTCCGGATCAAACGCCATTCCACCATCATGGTACATGTGGGATGTACCCAATGCCCATACATCAAAACGGGCCACTATATTAGTGGCCGACAAGTTAAAGCCGTCTCCCATAGCCAATAAAAGAAAATAGACGGCCAAAGTCACCAAAATGATAGCGGGAAAATATTTATGCTTCACCGTTATAGCAACCAGACTAGTCACACCGTATCCTATAGCAAGCCGTTGCATGACTCCTAAATAACGCAACTCTTCAAAATTCAGATGATGTGTAAAAACCGATTTGGCCAGAAGATTCAAAAACAGACCGATACAAAAAATAACGACTGTACGTTTCACAATCTTCCGTAATGTAGCATGAGAATAAGTAAAATTATATTTCCGCAAAGAAATATAGGTGGATATTCCCATAATGAACATAAAAAAAGGAAAAACGAGATCGGTAGGGGTTAACCCGTTAAAGGCGGCATGCTCCAACGGAGTATACACATGCCCCCATGAACCGGGGTTATTTACAAGAATCATGCCTGCAATAGTGATGCCTCTCAAGATGTCAAGAGCAAGCAACCGTTTGGGGGTATTTGCTGTCATGCGCGTTAGATTAATAAATTGGTTAACTCGGACAAAGATAGCATTCTATTAGCAATAAAGAAACAAATCTGTGAAAAATATTTTTATATTGTAAACATATTAATCTCTCTGAAAAACATGTTTATTCCGTTTTTATTGCTATTTTTGTCCAAAAAGAATTTCTATACCCCCTTTATTTAAAAACTTAACACAGATTTATTATGAAGAAAAAGAGTCTGCCAGTATTTTTCGTTGGGTTATTAATGTGTGGATGCCAAATGAAAGAAGTAATCAATGAGTACAATGTAGTTCCATTGCCTGTTACCATGAGCGAGCAGCAGGGACGTTTTTACCTGAACAGTGATGTTCCTATCGTCGTTAACGCCTCACAAGAAGTGAAACACATTGCTTCCGGCCTGTCAACCACTCTCCTGGATATAGCCGGTCTCAAGCTGAAACCGACTGACGAGTTACATGAAAATGTACCCTCCATTGTTTTTGACAGCATTCCGGGGATGGAAAAAGAAGCCTACAAGTTATCGGTCACCCCTCAACTGATAAAAATTACCGCATCGGCGCCTAACGGCTTTTACTATGGATTACAAACCCTGTATCAACTGTTGCCGGTGGATGTCTATTGTAAAGAAAGAGCACGTAATGCCGAATGGAGTGTACCTTGCGTTGAAATAGAAGACGCCCCGACATTCCGCTATCGCGGAGCCATGCTGGATGTATGCCGCCATTTCGCATCTATAGATTATATCAAAAAATTCATAGATGTATTGGCTGCACATAAAATGAACACCTTCCACTGGCATCTTACAGACGACCAAGGCTGGAGAATTGAAATCAAAAAATACCCCAAACTGACTGAGATCGGCTCTCAACGTTCAGAAACCATGGTGGATTATTTCTATACCCATTACCCATTCAAATATGACGGCAAGCCCCACGGAGGTTTTTACACACAAGACGAAATAAAAGAAGTCGTTGCATACGCTCAAAGCAAATATATCACTGTCATTCCGGAGATAGAGTTACCTGGACATGCCTTGGCCGCTATCGCTTCCTACCCTGAATTGTCCTGTACTCCGGACAGCACCTACGAAGTTTGCAAATTATGGGGTGTGTTTGACCAAGTATTCTGCCCTACCGACACCTTCTTCCAGTTTATGGAAGGAGTCATGGACGAAGTGGTGGAATTATTCCCAAGCTCTTATATACATATAGGTGGTGATGAATGTCCTAAAACAGCTTGGGAACAATGTGAACATTGTCAAAAACTGATACGTGAACTGGGATTGGAAAATGACATCACTCCCAATCCCGTAGACGGAAGAAAGCATACGAAAGAAGAGAAATTACAAAGTTATATCGTAAGCCGTGTGGAAAAATACCTGAACAGCAAAGGACGTAATATCATCGGTTGGGATGAAATACTGGAAGGAGGGCTTGCCCCCAACGCCACAGTGATGTCATGGCGTGGTGTGGAAGGCGGAATGACCGCAGCCAAAGCCGGACATGATGCTATTATGACTCCTAATCCTTACGCTTACCTTGACCATTACCAGGAAGAACCGGAAATAGCCCCTGTTACTATCGGTGGATACAACACACTGAAAAAGACATACAGCTATAATCCTGTACCGGCTGATGCAGACAGTTTGGTAAAACAGCACATCATTGGTGTACAGGCCAATTGCTGGGCAGAATATATGCCAACTGAGGATAACCGTGATTATCAAATCTTCCCACGCCTGATCGCTATATCCGAAACCGGCTGGACTCCGATGAAGAAAAAGAATTTTACTTCATTCTGCAACCGCATGGTTGAAGACTTCCAACGTCTGGAAGCAATGGGCGTAAAACCTTGCCTCAACTTCTTTGATGTAAATATCAACACCCGTGCCACCCAAGAAGGTGTACTGAATGTAGAGCTGGAAACATTCTATCCGGGAGCACAAATCTATTATACGACTCATGGTGAGCAACCATCCATACATGCCAACTTATACAATCATCCATTCCCATTGGACGGCACATACGACTTGAAAGCCGCTGCTTTCGTTAACGGCAAACAAATCGGTAAGGTTACTCATAAACAGCTTTACAAGAATTTAATCAGTGGGAAAAAATATGAAATCATGCCCGAACCCAAAGGTATGAAAGGTGATATTTTAGGAGAAAATGATATATTGGGCGCAGACACTGTGACTTTAGGACTGACCAATGGAAAACGTGGAAATAATGCCTCCTCCACCCCGTGGGTAGGTATCAGCCCAGACAATAATGACAAAGTTACTTTTATAGTAGACTTTGAGAAAGCCACTATCCGTAAAATCAGATTCGGTACATTGTATAATGCAGCAGGTGGAATATTGCCGGTGAGCAAAGCTGTAGTCTATGTTTCCTCTTTAGACAACAAATTCGAGAAAGTAGCCGAAAAAGAATTCACTTACGATATCAAAGAAAATACGTTCAGAGGTTTTGATGAAGAAATAGAATTTCCGGCACAAGAGGCGGTGAAGGTAAAAATAGAATTTACAAGCGGAGGTAAAATACGCAATGGAATTGATTGCTATAGCCCGCATGATAAAAGCGAGGTACCCAGCACAATAGCTTTGGACGAAATAGAAATCTATTAATTACCTATTTATATAAGGAGAATTAAATTCCATTGTAATCCGGCTCAAAACCTTGTTTTCTATTTCCTGATTGAAAACTTAGCCGGATGACAATGGAATTTCATTTTAAAAAGCACAACAAACGAAACAGGAAAAATGGTATAAAAATCTGTAATCTGGGTACAATCTTATTTTTTTCAACTCCATACTTTTGTACATAGAATTTATATTGAAAGACTTAAAATATGAACGCTATGAACAAAGTCATTTTACTTTTAATATTCAGTATTTTAACAACAACCAGTATGGCACAAAAAAAGATCAAACAGACAGCAGGACGCGACCAATTAGGAACATTCGCTCCTAAATTCGCGGAACTTAATGACGACATTCTTTTTGGAGAAGTGTGGAGCCGCACCGAGCAACTCAGTCTTCGTGACCGCAGTTTAGTCACAATCACCTCACTCATCAGTCAAGGAATAACGGACAGTTCGCTTACATTCCATCTCCAATCAGCCAAAAACAACGGTATTACGCGTACGGAAATTGCAGAGATCATCACTCACATCGGCTTCTATGCAGGATGGCCGAAAGCATGGGCGGCATTCCGTCTTGCCAAAGAAGTATGGAATGAAGATATCTCTTGTAAAGATAAAGATGAAAAAACAACGTTCCAACGCGAAATGATTTTTCCTATCGGAGAACCAAACACCGCTTATGCACAATATTTCACTGGTAACAGTTACCTCGCCCCTATCTCTCGTGAACAGGTAAGCATTTCCAATGTCACCTTTGAACCACGCTGCCGTAACAACTGGCACATCCACCATGCAACTCAAGGTGGCGGACAAATGCTTATCGGCATAGCCGGTCGTGGCTGGTATCAAGAGGAAGGTAAAGCAGCTGTTGAGATTCTTCCCGGCACAGTGATCCATATCCCTGCCAACGTAAAACATTGGCACGGTGCAGCCGCCAACAGTTGGTTCGCCCACCTTGCATTCGAACTTTCCGGAGAAAACACATCCAATGAATGGTTAGAACCCGTAACTGATGAAGAATACGACAAGATTCAAATGTTGCCTTGAATGAGGCAACAAAAATAATTTGTATCGGTGCAGACTTTATATGTAGAGGCGCACAATTCTTTTACCAAGACACACGTGCGATTTTCAAATAAATTATGTAATTTTGCCGACTGTTTATAATAACCCTTTAAAATATGAGAAAATATTTATTTTTATTCACATTTTTACTGCTATCGGCAAAAAGTTTTGCTCAAGACAAAGATTTCAATTACAAGTTCTACGGACAAATCCGCACCGACTTCTATTACAATAGTCGTGCCAATGAAGAAACTGTTGACGGGCTCTTCTATATGTATCCTAAAGATAAAGTGTACGATGCAACAGGTAAAGACCTGAATGCGACAGCTAATGGAAGCTTTTATACTTTATATACCCGTTTGGGAATAGATGTGCAAGGTCCCAAGTTGGGAAGAGCAAAAACCTCCGCAAAAGTAGAAATGGACTTCCGCGGATCAGGAACAACCTTCTCCACTGTACGTCTGCGCCATGCCTATTTAAACCTTGATTGGGGAAAACCGTCTTTACTGTTGGGACAAACCTGGCATCCGTTATATGGTGACGTTGCTCCACAAATTCTGAATCTGAATATGGGAGCTCCTTTCCAACCGTTCAGCCGTGCCCCACAAATACGATTCCGCTACAAAGCTGGTGATATACAACTGACAGGCGCGGCTATTTGGCAATCCCAATACCTGTCTCAAGGTCCTGATGGGAAAAGCCAGAAATACATAAAAGAAAGTTGTATACCCGAAATCTATATTGGTGCAGATTACAAAAGAAGCAACTGGCTAGTGGGAGCAGGCATTGAAATGATTTCATTAAAACCTCGTACTCAATCGGTAGTAGAAGATGAAGTTTACAAAGTGGATGAACGTGTCACTGCCCTGTCTTACGAAGTTCACATGAAATATACTTCTCCCCTATGGTATGTGGCAGCAAAAAGTATTTTGGGTTCCAATCTTACACAAGTATCCATGCTGGGCGGATACGGTGTAAAATCCACTGATGCCCGTACGGGAGAACAAGAGTATTCCCCCAACCGGAATTCTAGTTCATGGCTGAACATTGCATACGGTAAGAAATGGAAACCGGCTGTTTTTTTAGGTTATATGAAAAATTTAGGAACGAGTGACGAAATAAGTAAAATGTATGGTACAGGAACCAATGTAGACCAATTGGTAAGCACCAGCGCAGAACTAACCTATAATGTGCCTCACTGGAAATTGGGAGTTGAATACAATCTTACTTCCGCATGGTATGGTTCCATGAAAAGTTCTAACGGAAAAATTATTGATACTCATTCTGTTTCAAACAACAGACTGGTAGCAACAGTTTTGTTCATGTTCTGAAAAGTACAAAATAAAGAATATAAAAAAGGCAGCTTTCGAAAAGGCTGCCTTTTTTATATATAGCAGAAAATTAATTATTCACCTTTGATAGCTGCAACACCCGGAAGAATTTTTCCTTCAATTGCTTCCAACAAAGCACCGCCACCGGTAGAGATATAAGAAACCTGGTCAGCCATGCCGAACTTGTTGATACAAGCTACAGAGTCACCACCACCGATCAATGAGAATGCACCGTTCTTAGTTGCTTTTGCGATAGCTTCAGCGATAGCACGTGAACCGGCAGTAAAGTTATCGAATTCAAAAACACCGGCAGGACCGTTCCACAGAATAGTCTTGGCATCTTCAATAGCAGCAGCAAATGCTTTCTGAGTTTCAGGACCTGCATCCAAACCTTCCCATCCGTCAGGAATATTATTTGCAGGAACAACCTGAGTATGAGCATCGTTAGAGAATGCATCAGCAGCCACACAATCAGAGCCCAATACCAAATTCACACCTTTAGCTTTAGCCTTAGCAATGATATCAAGAGCCAAATCCAATTTGTCATCTTCTACGATAGAATTACCAATTTTTCCACCTTGAGCTTTTGCAAAAGTATAAGTCATACCACCGCAAAGAATCAAGTTATCCACTTTATCCATCAGGTTTTCAATGATACCAATCTTAGTAGACACCTTGGAACCACCCATAATAGCAGTGAACGGGCGCTTGATATCTTTCAGGATATTATCAACAGCTTGAACTTCTTTTTCCATCAAATACCCCAACATCTTGTTGTCCGCATCGAAATAGTCAGCGATAACGGCTGTAGAAGCATGTTTACGGTGAGCAGTACCGAATGCGTCATTGATATAGCAATCAGCATAAGAAGCCAAAGTCTTGGCAAATTCTTTCTGAGAAGCCTTCATCGCTTTCTTGGCATCTTCGTATGCAGGATCTTCTTTGTCAATGCCAACAGGCTTTCCTTCTTCTTCAGGATAGAAACGCAAATTTTCCAACAACAGGACTTCACCCGGTTTCAAAGCAGCTGCAGCATCACCGGCTTTCGCACAATCAGGAGCAAATTGAACAGGTACACCTAATTTTTCAGAAACAGCATCGACAATCTGGCTCAATGAATATTTAGCATTTACCTTACCTTTGGGTTTACCCATGTGTGACATGATAATCAAGCTGCCACCATCAGCCAACACTTTTTTCAGTGTAGGAAGAGCACCACGGATACGAGTATCATCAGTAATTTTACCATTTTCGTCCAAAGGTACATTGAAGTCCACACGGACAATTGCCTTTTTACCGGCAAAGTTGAATTTGTCAATTGTCATCATAATCTCTTATTTTTGTTTATAGTGTATAAATACAATCTCGCTTATTTTGGGTGTTGCAAAGTTACTAATATTTTTTATTAGCAGTGTGTCAGGGGGGTAATAATTTTACTTGAAATGAAAAAAGAGGATAAAAAGCACTTTTTTTGAGAAAATCGAAAAAAAAATCATTTTTCCACTAGGGTTGTTTCCAGCTATCCTGTTCTATATACAAAATGCAGAAAGAATGAAAACCGAATTGCTACATAAATATTTCAGAGGAGAAACCACCGAAAAAGAGGAAAACCAGATTGTGGAATGGGTAGAAAGCAGTGTAGAAAACAAGGAACACTTTCTAAAAGAGCGAATGCTGTTTGATGTAACCCTTTTTTCTGACGGTTCGAACATACAACGGAAACCGAAAGGGCATCTGTACCTGTACCCACTGATTGCCATTGCCGCCATGCTGGCTATTGTTTTTGTAATGGATTTGCCACATATGCATAAACCTAAACAACAATTGTCACAAACCATCCGTATTCCAGCAGGTCAACGTGCACAGATGGATCTTCCTGACGGTTCTGTAGTATGGTTGAATTCCCAAACCACACTAACTTATGATGAAGACTTCGGTAAAAAAGACCGTAAAGTCACGTTAGACGGAGAAGCCTATTTCGAGGTGGCACACAATAAGGAGATTCCTTTTTATGTGCAGACAGAAAACATAAAGGTGCAAGTCACCGGAACAAAATTCGATGTATGCTCCTATAAAGGTTCAAACAGCTTTATAGCCAGACTGATAGAAGGTTCCATCAACTTGCTTACCAACAATGCAAAAGAAGAAAAGCCAATTACCAGCCTGACAAAAGGAAAGTATTTCTCAATGGAAAACGGCAAATACAAAACGGGCGAAATGAGCAGTAACAATGCTTTGGCATGGATGCAAGGCATTTATTATTTCGATGATGTTCCGTTTAAAGAGTTACTGGACAAGATTGCTCTATATTATAATTATAAGATAACAGTGAAGAATCCTAAAATCTTAGAGAACTACCGCTGCACTGGTAAATTCAAAGATTTGGACGGCATAGAGCATATACTAAAAGTTATACAAAAAGACCATCCGTTTAAATACAATATTGATAACGAACATAACAAGATAACCATAGAATAAAATCACAATAGAAGTTTAACCTTAAAAAATGAACTGTTATGATTACATAAAAACCTTTGAAAAAAGAATCGGAAAGTACCCCCATACTCCCCGATTCGACAGCTAACAATTGACCTTAATCAAATTTATTAACTTAACACATTACAAAGATATGAGAAAAATTTCTTTGGAAGGGTACTTATGCCCAAAAAGTTTAGCTTTTAAACAAATATTACGAACTATGAAGATCACCTTAATTCTTCTGTTAACCACAGCATTCAGCGCATTCAGTATGGATGTACACTCTCAGAACGCCAAAGTCAGTCTGGATACCAACATCATGAAGGTAGCCCAATTGATTTCTGCCATCGAATCACAAACTAATTACCTGTTTGTCTATAGTAAGAAAAATGTAGATCTAAGCCGCAAGGTAAAAATCAACGCAAAAAATAAAGCCGTATCCGAAATTCTAGATGAAGTTTTTTCCGGAACTGGTATCACTTATGTTATGGAAGGTAAAAACATTGTTTTGACAAAAGAAAGCAATATAGCCCGTGAGGAAGTAAAACAGCAAAATACAATTACTGTTAAAGGTGCTATAACTGATATGCAAGGTGAAGCAATTATCGGTGCAAACATTATTCAACAAGGTACTACTAACGGTACAATTACCGATATTGACGGTAACTTTACGTTAGAAGTTCCGGCTGATGCACAACTGGTTATATCTTATATCGGTTATAAAAAAGTCATAATTCCAGTAAACGGAAAGACTAATTTTACCATTAAAATGGAAGATGACGCATTGAAACTGGAAACTGTTGTAGTAACCGCTATGGGTATTAAAAAGAAAGAAGCCTCTTTAACTTATTCCACTCAGCAACTGAATGGTGACGAACTGAATAAAGTAAAGGACGCTAATATGATCAATTCATTAGCCGGTAAATCTGCCGGTGTGCAAATAACAAAGAGTTCATCCGGTCTGGGAGGTTCGGCAAAAGTATCTATCCGTGGTGCACGTTCAGCATTCGCCAGTGGTAACAACCAACCGTTATATGTCATAGATGGCGTTCCTATGCTGAATATCACAACAGAATCAACAGCCACCGTTATGGGAGGTGAAAATGACGGGGTCAACCATGACTCTGGTGACGGTGTTTCCAACTTGAACCCTGATGATATTGAAAGTATGAGTATATTAAAAGGTGCGTCTGCCGCTGCTCTCTATGGCTCCCAAGCTGCCAACGGTGTTATTTTAATTACTACAAAATCAGGGAAAGCCGGTATGTCAAGAGTTACATTCTCCTCTAACCTGACAGTAGACCATGCTGTCAGCCTGCCGGAATTTCAAAACAATTATGGACAAACTGCCGATGGTACCAGCAGTTGGGGCGACAAAGGAAATCTGACAGACTATAATAACGTAGGTAATTGGTTTGGCAATGGTATTACAGCCATCAACTCTTTAACCTTCCAAACAGGTAATGACAAAATGCAAACTTACTTTTCTTATGCCAATACCCGGGGAACAGGTATCGTGGACTCAAATAAGCTTCAAAAGCACAATATTACTTTCCGTGAAACAGCCAGTTTCTTTAATGATCGTTTAAAATTGGACGGAAATGCCAGTTTGATGACACAAACTATCCGTAATACTCCTGCCGGAGGTGGTTATTATCTGAATCCGCTGGTTGGCTTGTATTCTTTTCCCCGTGGTGCCGATCTGGCTCCCTACGCTGAAAACTTTGAAGTTTTCGATACTGACCGCAATATGAACTTACAGAATTGGTATACAAAAAATGAAGACGGCTCATTCAGCGAATGGGATCAGAATCCGTACTGGATAAAAAATCGTGTGACCAACAAGAGTAAACGTTACCGTGCATTAGCTTCTATCAGTGCAAATATAAAAGCAACTGACTGGTTAAGTATCCAGGCACGCGGGAATGTAGACTATGTAAGTGATAAGTTTGACAACAAGATGTATGCATCAACAGCAGCAAACATTGCCGGAAAAAATGATGAAACAGGGTTACCTAACGGACGCTATGTATGGTCGGATGAACAAAACTTCCAAGTATATGGTGATTTCATGGCCATGTTCAACAAAACCTTTGGTGATTTTTCCATCAATGCCGCATTAGGAACCAGCATTAACGTCAGCAAAGCCAATTCTTTAATGATCGACTCCAAAACAGCATCTTTATATCGTCCTAATGTATTTACCGTTTCCAATATCATATTCTCTTCAAAGGGATATATCAACCAAACAATTGAAGCGAAACGTACTATACAATCTTTATTTGGTACAGCACAAGTGGGTTGGAAAGATGCTATTTATTTAGATATTACAGCACGTAATGACTGGTCTTCCACCCTGGCAAACACAGAAAGTATGAAAAATGGATTTTTCTATCCGTCAGTAGGTTTGACTTGGATTATGAGCAACAGCATCAAACTACCGGAATGGATCAATTTTTCAAAATTCCGTGGTTCATTTGCACAGGTCGGCAATGACCTTCCCATCGGCATCACCAATTTAGCTGATATCATTCAATGTGGTGGAAGTATCCAAACAAACGATATAGAACAACGTGGTGATTTGAAACCGGAAATCAGTACTTCCATTGAATTCGGTACAGAATGGAAGTTTTTCAATAATCGTTTCGGAATTGACTTTACATGGTATCGTACAGATACAAAGAACCAACTGTTAAGAGTAGCCAATCCGGCTGGTTCACTTTATGCGTTCCGTTATATCAATGCAGGTAAAATTCGTAACACTGGTATCGAATTGACACTAGAGGGTACTCCTTTGATGAATGAAAATTTCCGTTGGAAAACCGCTGTAAACATGTCCATGAACAGAAACAAAGTTGTTTCCTTACACAAGGATTATAAATCATTCCGCTACGGTTCTGAAGGATTCTCCATGGCTTATGACATGTGGGTAAAAGAAGGTGGGAAACTGGGAGATATTTATGGAAACGGATTCGAAAGAGATGAAAATGGTAAGATTAAATTAAACGAGACAGGAAATCCAATCAAAGTTACAGGTAACAATACTTTACTAGGCAATGCTAATCCTGATGCTTTATTAGGATGGAGCAATACCTTTACTTACAAAGGATTTACTTTGTATTTCTTGATTGATGCACGTATCGGAGGAGATGTCATGTCATTGACACAAGCACATCTTGACGCAATGGGAGTCAGCAAAGAATCCGGAAAATCCCGTGATCGCGGTTATGTGGAATATGAAGGCATCCAATTCAAAGATGTTCCTAACTTCTATGGTACAGTCGGAGGACGTAACGGCATCTCAGAATACTATATGTATGATGCAACGAATGTACGCTTACGAGAATTGACACTAGGCTATTCATTCCCGGAAACCCTCCTTGCCAAAACCAAATTCATCAAAGGATTAGATCTCACATTGGTTGCACGTAACTTATTCTTTTTGTACAAAGATGCTCCATTTGACCCGGATGCAACTTTATCAGTAGGTAATACTCTGCAGGGCGTTGATGTTTTCGGCATGCCGACTACACGTAATATTGGTTTCAACGTTAAATTTACATTCTAATTTTAAAACAAAGACATTATGAAAAGTTCAAAATATATTTCAATTTTATGCGTGGGAAGCCTTCTGAGTTTAGCCTCATGCACAGACGGATTCGAATCTGACAATAAAATCAACGGTAGTTTTGATGATACTGTAAAAGAATATGATTTCCAAAAATACACTACTAACTTTGAGACAATTCAAAAAGGTATTTATTTTAACTACGACTGGGGAGAAGGCACCACTTGGCCTTGGCAGACATTCCAAAACTTGAATCATGATATGTTCTCAGGATATTTTCATGATTTTGCCTCCAAATTCAGCGATAAAAATACAGTATATGCATTAGAGGCCGGATGGACAGCCAGTGCGTGGAATTATACTTATAATTATATATTTCCAGTAGCCCATAAATCAACATTAATTACACAAGATGAAGCCAAATACAAACATTTTTATGGTGCAACCCTTATTTTAAAAGTAGAAGCCATGCACCGTATAACTGATACTTATGGCCCTATTGTCTATTCTAAATTCGGAAAAAACGAAACAAACTCTGTTGATACCCAGGAAGAAGCTTATAAAGCATTCTTTGATGATCTGGATAAAGCTGTAGACGCATTGGATACTTATTTGAAAGAAGGCGGCAAAGAAGATGGCGTGAAAAGCATTAATATGTGCAATTGTCCTACAGCCAGCAGATGGATAAAATTTGCCAATTCATTACGTCTTCGTCTAGCTATGCGCGTATCTAATGTAGATAAGACACTTGCTACCAGTGAAGCCCAAAAAGCATTAGAAAACTCTTATGGTGTCATAGAATCTTCTGATGAAAACATACAAATCTCCGGTAAGGGGTATCAAAACCCGTTAGCAGGTGTTGCCGGTTGGGGAGAAACCTATATGGGAGCAACAATAGCTTCTGTCCTAAACGGTTATAAAGATCCACGCATCAGTATATATTATAATCCGGCGACATTGGCAGAGCATACAGAGGAATATCTAGGAGTACCTCAAGGAGTATATGCCAAGGACGGTGACCCCAATTATTACCAAAGCTATTCCTTTATCAACACCCAAACAATCACAGCATCCACACCCGCCGTTCTTCTGACAGCAGCAGAAACTTGGTTCTTACGTGCCGAAGCATCTTTACGAGGTATCAATCCGAAAAACGAAAGCGCAAAGCAATGTTATGAAACCGGTGTCCAAACTTCATTCAGCCAATGGGGTGCCGGAGATGCAAGCCTATATCTGACAAGTAAAGGTAAACCGACAGATTACATTAATTACGCAGCAGGCCCCGGAAAAGACATGAAAGCATTAATAACCACCACTCCCAATTTTGACGATGCAGCTAATCAAGAAGAACAACTTGAAAAAATTATCACTCAAAAATGGATTGCTTGCTGGCCAGAAGGCATGGAAGCATGGGCAGAACAGCGCCGTACCGGATATCCGAAATTATTCAAAGTACAAACCAACAACAGCAATGGTACAATTGATACAGACATCATGATTCGCCGCCTCCCCTTCTCACAAGATGATGCCAAAAAAGATCCTGAGCAGTATAAAAATCTGTGTACGGCTCTTGGTGGTGCAGACAATGGCGGTACACGGCTATGGTGGGACACAGGTAAAAACAACTTTTAATTCATATTTCAGTAACAACTATTATTTATAAGAGAGATTTTTAAATGTTTCACTTAATCAAGGTATTAGCATAAGGCAAAAAGATTTCATAAGACGGGGAGCGTGATGTTTCCCGTCTTTTTCTGTTTTTCATACGGCATTCTATTTTATTTTTCTATCTTTGTTCAAGCTATGAAATAACATACCTATACAGCAAACTTTTTCCGGATATTCATCGTTTAACTGAAAAAAATATATGAAAAAGTTTCTAAGTAATACTATCGTACAACTGCTTATTGCCGTAATTATCGGACTGTTGGCAGGCTTTGTTGTTAATGACGCAGTGCTGGAAGTCGTTATCTGTATAAAGCACATCACGGGACAGATTATATTTTTCCTGGTTCCCCTTATTATTCTGGGATTCATATCCCCCTCTATTGCCCATTTGCGCAGCAATGCATCAAAGATGCTTTTATTCGCTTTCGGCATAGCCTACCTATCATCTATCGGAGCCTCTTTTTTCGGAGCAGCCGTAGGTTACAATGTGATTCCTTTTCTGCATATAGCCGATGATGCCAATACACTGAAAGCATTGCCGGAAAATTTACTAAAAATAGATATTCCACCGGTCATGAATGTTATGACGGCCCTTGTACTGGCAGCTTTGATAGGACTTGCTACTGCTTGGGTTAAATCGGATGAAATATCAAAACTACTGGATACTTTTCAAAAGATGGTACTTGAATTGGTGAAAAGAGTACTGCTTCCCGTACTTCCCGTATTTATTGCCGCTAACTTCTGCATTCTTAGCTATCAGGGAGCTGTTACGAAGCAGTTACCGGTATTCCTCTCCGTATTGATAGTTGTTATTGTTTGTCATTTCATCTGGCTGTCATTGCTTTATTTCATTGCAGCTGTTTACTCAAGAAAAAATAGTTGGCAGGTATTGAAATACTATGGTCCTGCTTACCTCACAGCATTAGGTACAATGTCTTCAGCAGCTACGCTGGGAGTGGCGTTGGAATGTGCCCGCAAAAGCCCTATCCTTCGAAAAGAAATCAGTGATGTGACGATACCTTTATTCGCCAATATACACCTATGCGGCTCTATCCTGACAGAAACCGTATTTGTACTCACTGTATCCCAAATGCTTTATGGAAGTATGCCCAGTATATTACAAATTACTTTATTCATCCTGTTATTAGGATTATTCGCCATCGGTGCACCGGGAGTACCGGGGGGAACAGTACTTGCCTCTTTAGGGCTAATCATCTCTGTTCTTCACTTTAATGAAGCCGGAACGGCATTACTACTTACGATTTTTGCATTACAGGACAGTTTCGGAACAGCTTGTAATATTACCGGAGATGGGGCACTAACGCTTATTACAGATACTTTCGAAAAAAAGATAGCTTCGAAGCCGAAGGCTTTTAAATAAAGGCTCTCTAATAACTATCTTTTTACTTAAGGGTTTTGTAAAGTTACTTTTTTTGATATTATTGCAAATATTCTCAACCCATACTAACCACAAATCAAAAATAGATACTATGAAACGAAAAACACTTAAAAGAAAAATTTCTATTGTTGGCATTTTAGTTTTTGTCAGTATGATAGTTTATTCATGTTGGCAAGATGAATGGTCCTCCAATGTAACTGATGAAGTTATTTTTGACAGCAATAAAGAATTGACCATTGCTAAAGCAGAACAATGGTATAATGCCACCAATCCCTCAGCTACTACAGTTAGATCCTTAAGTGCTGACGGGCGAATTCCAGCAAAGCCTAATTGGAACAAGGCTAAAGAAAGTAGAAAAGGAGATTTAGAGGTAGTCGAAACAACTCTAATGACAAGCGGTAGTACATTTTTTATGGATAACGAGACAAAAGAAAAATATGAACTACAAGATGATTTGGATAAAATATATAATGTAGCACGCATGGTAATATTGAAGAATCTAGAAACAGGTGAGATTTACAACTTCATCATGGTATTCATAGGTACTTATGATTATTTGATGCATACCACCTCTTTTGAAAACAATTCTTATTTACATCGTGAAGCTGATTTTGATGGAAAAGTTTTATTCTACAATTTCAATTATGGATTGGTAAATGGTTGGAAATATGAATCAGGGAAAATAACAGCCTCCATTTCTCCGGGAACAGAGGAAGGATACCGTATGAGTTTGCAAAGAGGAAGAGGACAATCCGTATGTAATACGGAAATAGACTGGATGGAAAAGCGGAATTGTCATAATGATATCGTTTGGGATCATGAACTGGGGCTGCCCGGCATCGATGTAATTTGCGACAAGTATTTACATCCTGAGTATCATGAAGTTTGCGTTTCATTGGATGATGACGAAATGGATGGCGGAGGTGGTGGATATAATCCTCCTTCAAATCCTCCTGAAACACCTCCTACTCCTTGTAAACGTGCTAAAACATTATCGCAGGACGCAGCATTTAAATCGCGTATAAAAGATGTGTATAGAAAAACATTTTCTGCAGGCAATACTGTGGAGCAAGGCTTTATACAGACTTCAGACGGGCAAACTATTTTCCCGAACGTACAAGAATCAGGAAGTGCCAAATTCACAAATGATCAAATAGCAGGAAAAGAAATCATGGAATGGTACCATTCCCACCCTACAGGCTCTATGATTACTTCATGGGCAGATTTAAAGGCTTTAGCTATACGATACCAACAGGGATATGTGAAATCAGAGAATTTTACTTATGGAGTAGTTTCAGAGTTCGGATGTATGAGTATTATGATAACTTCTCCCACAGATTTTAATACTTTCGCTACCAAAGTTCGAAATGGTGAACTTTCCGAAAGTTGGAACGCTTATATAGTTGGTGCAAGCGGAGGGGGAGTTGATGAATGTATAGGTCAGTTGCTTAAATTTTTAGATCGCAATAACTCCGGTCTGTCAGTGATGTTTAGTTCGAATATTGATGAAAGCAATCCGACTTGGAATGCTCAGGAACTAGCTTCTAATGGGAAATCTGTAAATATGGAATGTAACCAATAAAAAGAAAAGTCATGAAAAGAATAGAATTTGTTTTGTGTTTGTTTTTTATCAGCACAGTTAGTTTTGCCCAAAAGGAAATTGCTCCAACAAAAAACTTGGATGCTTATATCGGGACTTGGATGTATCAGTCAAATGATACGATTTTTAAAATAGTTCTTAAAAAAGGATATGCAGAGGATCAACACATGATTATAAATGGTCTTATGGGAGGATATTTTCTATCAGTGAAGGGAATAATTGTAGAAAACTATTTTAGTATCAGAGATACTATTTGGCACTTGGACAAAAAAAAGGGAACTCAAGATTTTTCTATCTGGGCTTCAAACAATGCTACCAGTTTGGACTACATTGATCCTAATCGAGTCGGAGTTTTATTTTACGACCAACGGAAGAAGCACTTCGGCGGAAAAGGGATATTAGGCGGAAAAATACTTCTGCTTTCTTCCGATAAAATTCGTTGGCATCTGGATGAAAAATTAGGATTAGCCCTTGAAGAACCGGATGAATATACAGAACTGATAGGATTTTCTGTTCCTTCGGACGTGATAATGACTAAAGAGAAAGAACAATGATGTGAACAAAGACAACAAAATGTATCAAAAGCCAATGGAGAACCAACAGTAACCCCTGGCTTTTGGTACATTTATTTTCATAATCTTACAGCAAACTTGTTATTTCAAAACCTCATCCAGCTTTTGTTGCAAAGCCTCCCCTTCCAATCCTACAGCCAAGATCACCCCATTGGGGTCCAACAAGAAATTCATAGGAATCCAACGAATAGCATACTGCACGGCTGCATCCGATTTCCAGTCCTTCAAGTCTGAAACATGAGTCCATGCCAATTGATCTTTCTCAATAGCGGCCAACCAAGGTTCTTTCTTACGATCCAAAGAAACTCCTAAAATAGTAAAATTCTTATCCTTGTATTTATTCCAGGCAGCAACAATATTCGGATTTTCCTTGCGACAATCAGGACACCAGGAAGCCCAAAAATCAATCAGTACATATTTTCCTCTCAAACCGGATAATGTGACAGGATTACCGTCTACATCGGGCAATGTAAAATCCGGAGCCACAGCACCGACCTGAATATCTTCCATCCGCTTGATAAAGCCATCTATTTGACTGACATACATGGTTTCATCCAATGAAGCATCCAGTTTGGCACGCAATGCCTTCATTTCTTCCAAATTCAACTTATAAGCGAAATCCTTCACTATGAAATAAGGGGTAACAGCAGATGCCGGGTGAACAGCAACCAGACTATCTATGCTATATCCATCCTGACGAGTCAAAGGAGCATTTTGTGCATACAGATCATTAATGGCAGAACCTGTCACTGTCAGTATCTTTTCTGATTCATTCATCTTCAACTGCATCTTTTCGTTATCTAAAAAGAATACCAACGGACGTTTGCTATCCCTGAACGTAGTCAGCCCATAAGCCAATGGCTCAGTACAAACACCTTCAAATTTGAAAGTACCGTCAGTAATCACAGCCGAATCCACAGCTATGAACGATTTATCCTGATATTTTTTCAGATACACCATTCCATTTTTAACATCCGATATTTCTCCATGCAGAGTATATCCTTTTTTCTCTTCGCCACAGGACAGTACAGTCATAGCCAGTACACCAGCAAAAAGCACATTTACCATTCTTTTCATCTCTATCTTCCTTATTATTATAACTCGTCAAAAATAAATATTCCTATGCAATTATGCAAACTCCACCGTTCCTATTTGGAAATTAACTCTCCCTGAGTTACCTTTGTAACTTCAACTAACTATTATATAACCTATGAAAAAACTCCTATTTCTAGGCGCTCTCCTGTTGTCAACAGTATGTATGAACGCCCAAACTTCCGAATATTATCAGGAAGCAGCCAATCCTATTGCCACCAACCCCGCTTTATGGGCGAAAGTTACAGCTCCACAAATCAGCTGGGGAAGCACAGACATCCGCTATAAGAAAGAGGAACCGGCTCCCATCCATAGTGTGCAGAAAAGTATGAATCTTACTGCATGGAAAGGTGAGAAAATTTCAGCCCAACTGGTAGTATGGACTCCCAAAGCGCTGAATGACTTGACTTTCATGGTCAGCGATTTAACCTCAGGCAGTGCAACCATCAGTAAAGAGAATATCCGAACAGGCTTTGTCCGTTACGTTATAACCGATGAACTGAACAAAGACGGTTTGGGCGCATGTGGCTATCGAAACAGTGCTGATTTTGACTCAACTTTAGTAGCAGATGTAATAGACCATATCACTCCTACTCTAACCCTTCCTGCCAACTCCACCCAAGGGGGATGGATCAGCGTAAACATCCCTCAGGGCACTAAAGCCGGGAAATACACAGGAACCGTCACAGTGAAAGCCGACGGTATCACCTTGTCTGAATTAAAACTGAACCTCCAAGTGAAGAACCGTACTCTGCCTCCTCCTTCCGAATGGGCTTTCCATCTGGATTTATGGCAGAACCCTTATGCAGTATCCCGTTACTACAATGTGGAACCGTTCAGCAAAAAACATTTCGATTTGATGCGCCCATTGATGAAACTGTATGCCGATGCAGGTGGTAAGGTAATCACAGCCTCCATTATGCACAAGCCCTGGAACGGACAGACCTATGATGCTTTTGAAAGCATGGTCACTTGGTTGAAAAAAGCGGATGGAACCTGGTATTTTGACTATACCGTATTCGACAAGTGGGTGGAATTTATGATGGATCTTGGTGTCAAAAAACAAATCAGTTGCTATTCTATGGTTCCCTGGCGCCTTTCTTTCCAATATTTTGATCAGGCTAGCAACTCTTTCAAATTTCTGGACGCCAAACCGGGTGAAGTTGCTTATGAAGAATTTTGGATGAATATGCTGCAAGATTTCTCAAAGCATCTGAAAGCAAAAGGCTGGTTCGATATCACTCACATTGCGATGGACGAACGCCCGATGAAGGACATGCAGGAAACACTGAAAGTGATCCGTAAGGCTGATAAAGACTTTAAAGTTTCTTTGGCAGGAACTTATCACAAAGAACTATTGGATGATCTGAATGACTATTGTATCACCATTGCCGAGAAATTTGCTCCCGAAGAGATTGAAGCGCGCCGGAAGGCAGGCAAAGTAACTACTTATTATACCTGCTGCACAGAGCCCCGCCCCAACACTTTCACTTTCAGCGAACCTGCCGAAGCTGAATGGCTGGCATGGCATAGTGCGAAAGAAAATCTGGACGGATATCTTCGTTGGGCTTTAAACAGCTGGGTGAAAAATCCCCTACAAGACAGCCGTTTCACAGCTTGGGCTGCCGGAGACACGTATATGATTTATCCGGGCGCCCGTTCATCCATCCGGTTGGAACGCCTGACAGAAGGAATACAATTTTTTGAGAAAGTACGCATTCTGAAAGAAGAATTTGAAGAAAAAGGCAATAAAGGAGCTATTAAGAATATAGACAAAACCTTGAAAATGTTTGATGAATCAAGCATGGATAAGATTGCTCCTACCACTGCCGTAAACAAAGCAAAAAAAGTTATCAACCGATACTAGAAAAAGGGAAAATACCTTTATTACATACATATATATATCGGACCACACATATGTATGTAATAAAGGTACTTCAAACTAAAAGCCGAACAGAATTAATTTGTGGAAAATAGGATGGATGAATCCCCGATAGCTTCAAAAGTAACTTAAGTGCATTGGGCAAGTAACTTAACTTACTTGACACTTTCACTTAACTTACTTGGCTCACGAAGTCAAGTTACTTTATTTGCCCTATATTTCTCAAATAAATTCTGTTCGGCTATATAAAATGGCAAGTTCTAGTTTTGACTTTATCCTCCCTTTCCTTTATACAAGTTTATTCTTCGGGTACATAAATGATTTCTCCATTATCCAATTCATAGGCAATACCCACCTTTTTTCCTTTCTTGCCGCTTTTGACATCCTGATCCTCAGAAGGGGTATAACGGTTAATCTTCTGCCCTTCCTTGGTTATGATTTCCATGTTTTCCTTACCCGGATTCTTCACCATCGTAAAATCTTCCTGACTAAACATTTCAGTCATATTATAACGGGTAACCAAGGCCACCATTAACGCTACAGCAAACACCATCGCCACATCAAACAGATTGCTGACCACGCTCATCGGGTCACTATCCTCCTCTTTTCTTAATAAATTACGTTTCATCTCAAGCTGTACGTTTTTCAGTGAGCAATTCAGAAAGGAATTCCAGATTGGTCATATCCTGTAAATACCAGCGTTGCTTCACCTGCTGGGTTATGAAACCGATAGCACTAGAAAACAGACCAACTACAGTCGTAGCAAAAGCGACCTGCATATTATACGCCATAGAAGCGATATCACCAGTAGAAAGTCCCACCAAAGCAGGTCCCATTGGAATCAATGTACCCATCAATCCAAGCATCGGTCCCATCTTGGTCAATGTTTTTGAAATAGCCAAATCCTTATCAGCAGTAATTTCAAAATCAGCCAACAGGCGCTGCACATGTGCCGGACGGTCTTTTGACTCCAACACCCGACGGATATACGCAATGACTAATGAGTTCGACTTCACAGGAAGTTTGCCTTCCAATTCGGGCAAAGTATCTATAGTCAGTGTATCAAGCTGTTGACGCAACAACGCATCCGTACGCCGAATAGCCAGATACTGCCCGAAAAAACTGCCTATCAATAATAGCGAACGGATGAAAAGAATAATAAGCAATACAACAACAGGGACTAAAAGTCCGTTCGAAATCCAAAACAGAATGTCTGATATAAGATTCATAATGTCAGTAAGTTTTAAATGTTTGTTTTTATTCGTCTATATTTATATATAACCAATCCAATGAGTCCTCCACCTGCCAGCATAATTATCAAGCCGGTCAATGCCCCCCAATCCACCTCGCTTACACCTGTTACGGCGGTACGACCATTTACAGTAGCAATAATTCCCAATATGGCGGTCAATGCATTAGTGAGGAACAATAGCTCCAACCGTAATTCCTTTTCCGGCAAAAGATAACGAAGAAACAATGTGCCTGCAGAAATCAATATCAATACACCTGCCGCCATACTCCATGCGACAAGAGAAAAGGAAACACCCGGAAAAGAGAAGATAAGATATACCAATCCGCTAAACAAGACAGGAAATATCAAAATCCCCGGAAACCAACGTAAAGCACGGTAAGCCCAAAGAGTACGTTTCTTAACAGGCCCTGTAGTAAGCACATGAACAGCCAACATACAAAAAGCCATCTGTAAGGCAACTTCCACTGTAAGCACCACCGAAGTGTCAAGCATCAATTGGACATTTGCCAACCAATCAGCAATCTGTGTCTTAGACTGCTGAATAGCATATGGCCACATCAGTCCCACAAAGAGGGTGGCTACAACAGCTATTGCTGCAACCGATCCTCGTTTACGAAATGTCTGTTTCATCATAAAATTGAAACAGACCAATATCATAAGAACAACTACAACTGTTTCCATAGCCTGTTATTCCTGCATTTTTTTACGGCGACAACGCACCAATACAATTAAAACAAGAACTGCAGCCACCACTACAACGCAAACAACAGTATTGCTTACCGTATTCGTCTGTTGTTCCGTACCGACTGTATTCATCTCTTCTTTTTTCATCACCATACCCTTTTGCTCTTTTGAAGCAGCAACTTCACGTATCTGACTGATGTTTTCCTTATACCGGGATGCAGTCTGTGCATCCGTTTTAGAAGCTATGAACTGACGTAATTTAGCATTATCACAAACAAAACCAGAACAAGACGGTTTATATTTATTCACCAAATCGGTATGTAGTTTGGCAATATCCGCTATCTGTTGCCCGCTAGCCTGCCACATTCCTTTACGGATAGTTTCCATCATTACCGCAGTCATTTCTTCCAAAGCGGCAGGGTTCTGCTTTTCAAAATAATCCTGCACTCCCAAGTTAAATTTATCCTTTACATACACATCATATATCTCATTCCACATTTCCTTATCAACAGCCTGAGGTTTCATGACATTCCAACCATACGTATTTTGCACAATCTCAGCAAAAGTATTAGCTGCGCCGGCCTCCCCTTTCATTTTTTCCTTAATATAAGCAGGATTGAATATTGTGGTACGGCTCTCTATACCAATAGCTTCTTTCACCTCTTGCATACGGGCATTGTTACGGTTACGATAGTCGCTCAGATATGCATCAGGATCTTTACCGGTCACATTACGGACAGCAAGATTCATACCTCCCATAAACTCATACACATGATCCAGACTTAATGCACCCCATGTATTGCTTTGACGTGGCTGAATAACCGCATCCGTACGTGTCAAAGCAGCTTCCAAAGCAAATTGGCGAACAGTTTCCCAATTCTTTTCACTACCATAAAAAGCACCCATATTATTCAAATAAACATCGGCGATTTCCTTTTCACTTTCCCAACGGTCACCAGATTGCACCATACTTTGTATACCCGTACCATAATTACCATTCACTCCTCCGAACACACGGAAAGTAGACATTTCACGGGCCTCTTTTGGAGTCAGACCTTTTTCTATTAATACACGTTCAGCTTCCACAACACCTGCTGCTACTTGATTTTCAAATTGATCTTCTCTAGCATTGGCTGCCATCTCTACGGCACGATTAATAAGAAACAGACGTGAAGCGGCAATATCTCGCAGCTGCCCGCTAGTCTGCACTACCACATCAATACGAGGACGGCCTAATTCAGCAGAAGGAATCAGACGAAGATCCGTCACACGCCCAAACGTATCACGAACAGGCTCTACACCCAGCATATAAAGCACCTGTGCAATAGTAGCACCGCCGGTTTCTATAAATTCTCCACTCCATAATGTATAACTTACTTTACGAGGAACAGAGTCATTATGACGACGGCGATACATTTCGATAGTGTTGTCAGCCAATTGTTTTCCTTTTTCCCATGCAGATTCCGACGGAGTTTCTTCAGCATTGATAGCGAAAAGATTTCGTCCTGTAGGTAATGTATTAGGATTGGCGATGGGATCACCACCCGGTGAAGGCTGCGTATATCCTCCGTTCAACGCATTCACCATAGAGGTCAATTCTCTTTCCGGACTTTCCAAAAGGGCACTCTTATAATTGCCCACATTCTTCAAGGTACGTTCTACTTCCACGACAGCCAAAGCAAAATTCATCTCCTCTTTAGAATATTCTTTTTTCTTGGACATCATAGCTTTCATCATCGCTTCCATGCCTCCGAATTTATCACTATCCGCTTTTTCACGTTTTCCTCGAGAAGTTGTTTTCATTGTAACCGTATCTTTGGCCAGTGTATTCATACCTACAGCACGGCTCTTGTACATTCCTGTTTCCATTTTCTTTAAAGCTTCAGGGCTTGCACCCATTTTTTTTGCAAGTTCCATAGCTTTCTCAGGATTCATACCTTTCGCTATTTCCTTCATTTTCTCTTTCATAGACCCGGATATGCTATTCCTTTTCGAACATCCGCTTTGGTCAGCCTGCATTATTCCACTGCTCATATCAGCATGTGTTTTAGCCTCAGCCGGAGCTTCTTCAGCTAATGCCATCATCATGGCCATCATGCCTTGAGGAGTATTACGGGATTTATTGATTTCATGTGCTTTAGCAAGTTCATCGGAAGTAATGCCAGTAATACGGCAAATCAATTCATCAGAAGCCAACGATGGATCAGCCAACAGACGAGTGACCAAATCACGTGCAGGTTCTAAATAACGCTGAGTAAAAAGAGTGCGATGTTTCTCTACCTGTCCGTCCGCACGATTACGTAGTTTATCTAATGCCAACAGACTATAGGCTATCGGCTCGGTAGCCATAGCATACACACTGGAAGTAATACGAATGGGTTCATAAGGAATCCCCATTGTATACAACTGACCTGTAATCTTCTCATTTGCCAGTTCCTCTGCAAAATTTTCTATACGCTGAATATCTTCCTCGGCATAAGGAACAGTAAGAAGACTATCCAATTCCAATTCACGATGGATGCCCAGTTTCACCGTGAGTTTCTTTACCGCCAATGAAGCACGGTTCAAAGCGTCTTTATTTCCGGTAGACAGTACAGCCTGCCCATCGGCCGGAAGTAAATTATTGTATGTTTTGACAGCCTCAGTCAGTTCACGATAAATGGTGCGGACACTACTTTCCATAAAAGGTGGAGTAAGATAAGATTGCAATCCCGCATACGAACGACGCTTAGCAATCATCCCTTCACCTACATTGCCGATGGAATAAATATAAAAATGAGGTAATGCACCTACCAGACGGTCGGACCAGTCATTGCTGCACAAAGCAACTTGTTTGCGCGGAGTGAACTCTAAACTGCCATGAGTACCGAAATGAATCAACGCATCAGCTTTAAATCCGAATTGTGTCCACAGATAAGAAGCAATATAAGTATGTGGAGGAGCTGCATTGGTTCCATGTACTACTTTAAATGCATTATCCCCACTACCGGCCGCATTCTGTGGCAAGAGCACCACATTTCCAAATTGCAAACGAGCTACTCCTAAACGGCCGTCGGAAGTAGTCATATATGCTCCGGGAAATTCACCATTGGCAGCTATTACTTCGGCATACATTTCAGGACGAATGGATTTCTTTATCCAACTCTCATATTGTTCTTTTGTTATGAGTTCGGGCTTGCCGGTTTCCATAAACCGATCAAAAGCTCCTTCGGCATACGAACCAAATACGGCTCCTTGAGATTGTATCATCTGTTCCAATTCTTTCGAAGAGGTAGGCAAACCGTCCACCTTGTAGCCCTCGCGTTTCATACGCTGCAACAAGTTATAAAGTGAAGGAACCACTTCCATACCACCCGCAGTCAGTGCATTCTGACCAGGACCTTTATAATAATAAATAGCAACGCGTTTCTCACTATTGGGTTTACGCTGCAGAGCAATATAGTTATTAACTGTTTCTACAAAAGTTTCCAAGCGTTCTGGAATAGCATAAGCGTGTTGCAAACCCTCCTCATCCTTATAATGTCCAAAAAGAGCGAACGGACGGATAGCTCCATCTATCTCGGGAGTAACAATACTTTGTGACATAAAGCCGCCATTCATCCCCATCTTGTCCCTCTCCCACTCCTCTACCAAGCGATTTACATTCAATGGAGAGAAAAGCGGTATATTCTGTTTCGCCAGATAATCTACAATAGGTTCACCCATACGTCCATGCGCCATATTGATAATAGCAAACGGACGGACAGAATCAATTCCATGGTTCTGAATAAAAGAACGCATGGAACGTATAGGATAAACCATATTGCCAGTTTCCTCCAATTTAGCAATAAGCCCGGAAGGTTCACCCATCGGACCGGTCACAATAATACGCGGAGCATTCTCTTTCCACAAGCCGTTATGTTGCAGAAAAGTATTGTATCCGGCTACCGTATTGAAACCCAACTCTTCGTCTTCGGGTTTCTTTGGGTCCATGTGATAAAGCACATCATCGGCACGTTTCATTACGGCTTCCGGTTCAGACACAGAGAATAGTTTTTTATCAATATGCACACGCACATAATTCAGCATACTGCGATAGTTACGACGTCCTCCATTAGACAGATAATGTTTCAATATATCCGCTTGGATGGAATCCAATGAAATAATCTTGTTTGCAGGATTGGTAGCGGCAGTAGTCAATACCGGCAGACCACCATCGGCTGCCTTTTGTATTTGCGCACGTTGCTCTTCAGTAATCCTTAATCCCATGGCATTGATAAATACCATATCATAACCGGCCAATCGGTTCAGATCATCTGTGCCCAGTTCACTGATTTTAATAAATGAATTGTCATTAGCTTTAGATATCTGCCCTAAACTGATTACCTGATAGTTGATGAAAGCCACTTTAGTTGCACTGAACCAAAGATTCCATACACCAAACAAAAGCAGCAAGATGACTGCTATCCCTCCGCCAATCAATAATTGTTTCTTCTTCATATCTTTATTTAAATCACATAGTTTATTTAGTATTAGCAGCCAAATTTCATTTGAACAATTGTTCTATATCCAATGACAAACCGGCTGAAAAAGTTGTTCCTTTAGTAGCAGGCGAATTATTATAATAACGGAAAGGGACATAATTAAACAGGTTGTCTACCGCCAAAGTCATATCAACACCTTTCCATACTTTCTGAGACAACGTAAGCTTCCACATTGTATACGCCGGATAGGTCACCTTCTCAGTTTCTTCATAAGAAGTGTTCGAAGTATATTCCTCCGTATTCACCTTGGACAGAAAGCGTCCGTTCAAAGCAACATTAAACGCATAGTTCTTCCAATGCTTGTCATACTCAAGACGGACAGTAGCCGTATGCGGGCGAGTACTTGAAATGACAGGTTGCCCTTTCTTTATATTCTCATGTGTATAGGCGTAAGATAAACGTGCCGACAGTCCACAAGGATATTTGACGGAAGCATTTGCCTCGGCACCGGATATCCTGATATTTGATATATTGGTATATACCTGCCCTTTCAACGCCTCACTCCACGCCGTAGTGATACGATTATCAACTACATTATAGAAACCTGTCACCGTCAAATTATAACGACCTTTCATATATTCTGCCGAAAGAGAAAAATTATGGCTGGTTTCAGGCTTCAAGTCAGGATTACCATAAATCATAAAAATACTTGCCATATCAAAATTCATATACATTTCTTTCAAAGTAGGAGCTCGGAAACCACCGGCATAGGAACCTCTCAATGAACAGTTTCCTATTTTATACATCAGTCCTAATTTGGGAGAGAAATGATTAATATCGGAATCTGAATAATAATCAAAACGTAATCCTGTGATGACATTGAAATATTTCGTCGGGTTCCAGTCAAACTGTGCAAAGCCGTCCACTGTATACTGATGTTTACTTCCATTATTGGCAAACTGATAGGACATTAAATAATCACGCATATAATCACCACCCACGGTGAGAATATGCTTACCGACAAAAGTATGATTATAAAAAGTATGAACCGAATGTTGTACATTACTATAATCACGTACATCATTAGCGTCTTGCGGCAAGTAGTCGCTCTTATCATACTGGTCGAAAGAATAAGCTATTTCCAGATCCTTATCTTTATCCAATACATAATTTCCTTTCACCCCACCACTGAAGTCGCGATAACGGTCTTTACTAGTCTGTGACTTCTCACGTTCACGAAAAAAATATCCGGCACGTGCCGTCAGTTTCAGATGGTCATTAGCAGTATAGACCAAACGTTCTTTGAAATTCCAAGTTTTATCACCATACACCTTTTTAAATGCCCAATCCTCCGTTTCCTCATTTGTTTTTCCATCTGCCAAATCTTTTTCATCTACTTGGGTATGCTGTACATTAGTCACACTATTGAATTTTCCAACATTGAAACCTATTGTTCCTCCATAACGCTGCTCATTATAAGCCCCGTAACGTCCATTGAGATTCACAGTCCAAGGCTCCGCAGGCACTTTACTTATGATGTTTACCACTCCTCCTACCGCATTCGAACCATAGAGTGAAGAAGCCGCACCTTTTACAATTTCAATACGCTCCACATTGCTCATATTCAATCGGTTGTAGTCTATATTATCCAAAGTCTCACCTGCCAGACGCTCACCATCAACCAGAAAAAGTACAGCATTTCCACCAAATCCTTGCATATTGAGAGAAACTTGCTGGTCCATGGAATAAGAGAATTCAATTCCCGGCAGTTCTGCCTGAAGTAAATCTCCAATATGGGTAGCATCTACTTTTTTTATTTCATCGGCAGTAATGACACGAGTTACAATGGGAACATCTTTCAGGAGTTTCGGAGTACGGGTTCCCGTTACAACTACAGTTTCCATATTTACAGCATCTTCTTTCAGTATAAAATCAACTTTACCTGTTTTACTGACAGACACTTTATGAGTCTGCGAGATATACCCCATGTATGAAACCTGTAGAGTATATTCTCTATTATCGGGTAATTTCAACATGTATTTTCCCTGTGTATCCGTAGTGGTTCCCAAAGTTACTTTTTCTTTTACGGAAACTGTTGCTCCCGTCAGAGGTTCTTTATTTTCATCAAATACAGTTCCCGAAATAATTCGTTGTGCTGATACTGATACCGCCATCAGCCAACACAGTATCAAGCACACGTTTCTGAGTAGTCTATGCATATCGTATGTCGGTTTACAATTCAAACGGATAAATATAATCAATAGTCATGAAGCCTTTTACACCACTAGCATTCATATAATTTGTGAGACGAACAGCCGCATAAGTTCCATCTTTCAGCTTTACCATATAAACCTTGTTTGAAAGAGTATAGGTAGGTGGCATATTACTTTTATCAACATTCAACCATTTGGATAGTTCTTCATTATAATAGGATTCCATATAAACAATATTACCATCCATCATACCTGACATATCAATGGCTATCTTAGCGGTAGTCCAAACATCCTCCACATAGGCTCCTTCGGGCATCGCATCCGCATTCCGTAAAGCGGAAAAACCTGTGAAACCGGTTTCCAATACTGCTCCAGCATTGGTTTTAACATCATAACGATGAACAGCAATATCCCATTCCTCCGGTTCTTTCTGTTCAGAATCCGTCACATTTACAGAATCTACTTTTTGTGTATGGAAATCGATAAAAGTCCAACGTCTATAATCAGTAGCGTCAATATAAATAGTACCCGAATGGGTAGAAGGGTCTGTTCTTATAAAACCCAATTCATTACTATCCGAAGCAGCAGGACTATCATATATTCCTTCCAAAATACCATCACATGCCGAGAATGGCAAAAGCATCATTCCCAGTATGGTTATAATAGAGAGATATCTTTTCATGCTATTTAGTGCCTACAAAAGTCGCAGTAATAGCCATAGGCATGGCTCCCGGCTTTAGTGTAAAGATCAGATCAGCCTTTTCATCCTTAATCGTTCCTTGTAAACTTCCTGTATATTTTACAGAACCAACAGTTACATCAACAGCACTTTCCGGCAAAATATAAGTGACATTATCGGAGGTATGCACTTTAATTCCAGGTATAGCAATATCCGGCAATGACATCATTCCTTCACCAGCACCGCCAACTAGAAGAACTTGAACAGTTCCCCCTTCTTCCGCAGTAATTTTCACCTGACTGTCTGACGTTCCTTGATCATTTCCTGATACTGAGAGTGATAATGTTCCATTGTAAATACCAGCAACCTCCTGAGCCGGAATCACGGTATCTTCCTTTTTATCATCATTGTCACTACATGCTACTGCACACAATGCAATAGCCATCATCGCTAAAAAGTTTTTCAATTTCATAATACTTTAGTTTTATTGATTAATAGTTATTATTTTATGTTTTCAAATTTGTTGCAAAGTTACCCTTACCCCCAAGAGTACACAATACCTAAAAATTGGGGTTTTATTACTGATAATCATATACATAATAAAATACACGAGTACTTATTTTTAGGTATAAAGCCGAAAATTATCACCATTAATAGGTATTATCAGTATGTATTTCTATAACCAATTTTGTAAAAAAAGCAAGCATGATTAAATTGACACATCATGAAATGCCTGTGAACAAGACACTTCATCATAGAACAATAGAGATTCTGACAGCACTTACCCTACTTATAGGTAGTCCGTCATTCCTTATTTACTTCTATTGTTCCCACGACACAAATAATCCATTATGCCAATGGTTGCTTTGTACTTTGAACCATACTCCCGAAGATGGGGAATACTTATATAATCGATACTTAGTAATCAGTATCACATGAGCGGCCTTATATTCGGATTTTTATTTGTAATTTCCTTATTGTTCATTGCAATAAGAAAAAGATCCTTAGATTTATCTCCATTCCAAATCACTTATTTACATTCACTCATAAAAAAAATCAGTAAACATCTTCCACTTTATAAGCTACCATCCAAAGCATCCGGCCTTAAATACCTTATAATTTCATATGTTGATAAACTCTTTCTTAAACAGAAGATTCAATTTCATATTAGCAATGATTTAGTTGCATATTCCTCCTATAGCTTTAAAACATTTTAAATATCAAGTTATATTTGTCCGGGATAGATGTATCAAAACTTTTTTTATCTTAAAATGTTTATAATGTATGGAAATGCTATTTTTACTAAAGAATTTATACCGTGATCCTCTTGCGCTATCCAGATTCAGCCAATTCAGGTGTCTTCATATAAGTAAAGGAGAGATTATCCAAAACTTGAACGAAACCCATGAATTTCAAGTTTGTTTTGTTCTAAAAGGGTCATTATGCCTATTCAGAGATCATATAGAATCCATGCCTCTGATGGCAATGCAGAATGAATTTTTCTTCATCAGCAGCCTGCATCAATGTAAAATCAAGGCAATGGATGAAGTACAACTTGTCATTCATGCATGTAATATTGTGGCTCCTTATCTACATAGCAGAACAATAGAGTATCTGCAAGATATATCCATCGAAGAAGTAAAACCGGTAGAAGTCCTTCCCATTTATCCGTTAATGCGTTCCTACTTAGATTTGCTGGTCGATTACATGAAAAATGGAACAGAAATTCCCGACTTACATCGAGCCAAAGAATATGAATTGTTCTCATTATTTAAAATTTGCTATAAGAAGAATGAAATTGCCTCCATTTTCCGTGATGCGCTATCTAACGACCTTCAATTCTTCGTATCCGTCATGACACATTACAAAGCTTGCAGAACAGCCAAAGAACTAGCTGTTTTATGTGGATATAATGATACTGTTTTCACACAGTTATTCAAAAAAAACTTCCATGGAGATACACCATATCAATGGTTACAAAAACAAACATCTTATGAAATTGAATTCAAATTAAAAAAAAGTACTTTACCCATCAAACAAATAATGCTGGACTATCATTTCAAGACTTTCTCCCATTTTACAACCTACTGTAAAAGAAATATCGGAGCTACTCCTAACGAAATACGTAAAAAAGGAGAAGAATCAAGAGATACACCTTCTCTTGAAACATATTCAGTTTCTGCAAACGATTAAACAAACATCCCGCATCCTGAAAATTATGAATATACTTATCTCCATCATACACACTAAAGCTAATAATAAGTTTGTTTCCTGATCTCGGTATATGGATCTATTTTAAGAGTTTCTATACATCTATAATAACAAATATCACAAAACCTAATCATAATCCACCATCAATATATGGAAAACTTATCACATATACCCCTCTGTAAAATCATATAAAGCATCTACCATTTAAAACTATCCCAAAACGAACATTTAGAAAAATAGGAAACCTTTTTATGCAGATATAAAAGAAAGAACTGATTATATGCAAACAAATCTTTTAAATACGCAACTTCTTTTTAGTACCAAATATAGAACTTTGCACCCAAATAAAATGTGAATATTATTATAATGTAAATCGCACACAGCAGAATAACCTAAAATATAAAATTGCATGCCCCCCAACGATACAATATTCAATAAAGCAGAACGGAGTTTATCCAATATGTAACAACAAAGAACAATTCATTTTTAATAATTTACAGTCATGTATACAAAGAAGAAATGCAAAATTTATGTATTATCAGTGCTACTTTGCACATTTTTTTTCTCGTGCAGCAGTATTGATTTTGAATTACCCCAAGGTCCTCAGGGAACCAATGGCAAATCCGCTTATGAGATATGGAAAGAAGAAGTTGAAACCGGTCATATAAACTGGCCTTCCACCCAAGTTGATTTAGCAGACTTTTTAGTTTATATTAAAGGAGAAAAAGGAGACAAAGGAAAAGATGGAATGTCTGCATACGATCAATGGAAAATCCTGATCACCCAAGGTAATGTCACCAACCCTCATGCCCCTTCGCTCATTTGGCCTTCTTCAAAAAATACAGAAGCCGATTTTTGGGATTTTCTTAGCGGAAGAGACGGAGAATCACCTCATATTGGCGAAAATGGGAATTGGTATATCGGCAATAAAGATACAAAAATCAAAGCTATCGGCAAAGATGGAAAGGATGGAATTAATGGCAAAGACGGATTTTCCGCCTATGAATTATGGAAACAATCTGTTGCCGGTGACAATATAAATTGGCCCAAAGACCAAACAACAATGGAACATTTCTTTTTATATTTAAAAGGGAAAGATGGTGAAAATGGTATTACTCCACATGTTGGTGAAAATGGTAATTGGTATATTGGCAATCGTGATACAAATTTTCCGGCTCAAGGTCAAAAAGGAGAAAATGGTAAAGACGGAACATCCCCTTATATTGGTCCTAATGGAAACTGGTGGATCAATACATCCGATACAAAAATAAAAGCTCAAGGAGAAAAAGGAAGCGATGGATTAACCCCTTTCATTAAAGACGGATACTGGTGGATAGGCACATCCAATACAGGGATTGCAGTGCAAGGTCCCAAAGGAGAACAAGGTGATAAAGGAGCGGACGGACTTACCCCGGTGATAAAAAATGGGAACTGGTGGATAGGCACCACCGATACAGGAATAAAAGCTCAAGGAGAGAAAGGAGATGATGGCGTATCTCCCCATATAGGTAATAACGGAAATTGGTGGATAGGTACTACTGATACAAGAATAAAAGCTCAAGGAGAAAAAGGAGTTAACGGAGCATCTGCATACGAATTATGGGTAAATGACGTCAAAAATGATAAAATCAAAGACAAAAATAATTCAGCATGGTCCAAAGATAAAATTACAATGGCAGATTTTTACACTTACCTCAGTGGAACAAATGGTAACAATGGAAAATCCGCTTATGAACTATGGAAAGAAACTGTAGGAACAGGCAATATGAATGATCCTAAAAATCCAGGACAAAAATGGCCTTCTGACAAAGTTTCAGAATATGATTTTTTCAATTATTTAGCTGGTAAAGACGGAATAAACGGAAGCAATGGTTTGTCAGCACATGAACTGTGGAAAAATGACTTAGCTAAATTTTGCGGTACAACAGATGCACTTATTGACCACAAAAATGGTGGAGTATGGGACTGTGAAAAAAATACGTTAAAGGATTTTTATGACTATCTACACGGGAAAGATGGCAAAGACGGAGAAGATGGCAAAGACGGCAAACCCGGAGAACCAGGAAAACCGGGAACAGAAGTTACCATCATTAAGGGCATACCTAATGTTATTGCACAATATTCTCAATCAGAATATGGTGAATATGTACGCACAACTGATGGAGGTGTACTCTATAAAGTATATGATGAAACTGGACAAATCGCACCAAAAGCTCAAGTAAAAGGCATGCCGGGTATCAATGCGGAAAAAACTTACATTACCAATGAAAACGGAGAGTTTATTGTACCTAAAGAAGATTTACCCGAAATACAAGACATAAACTTACGCTGGGGAACGGTAAAAGAAGTAACCCTAGCCGGAAAGTTGCCGCAAGAATCCGCTAAAAACACATATGTTCCTAATAGAGTACGCATGAGAATGATCCTCCGCGATAATTCAAATTCATTATACGATTATCAGTATCTATATTTCTATATACAACGAAAAGTTAATCCGGAAGACCAATGGCAAAATATCCCTTCTTATTTACCTAATAGTGGTTCAAGGAATTTAGACGCATATAGAGTCTCTGACAAAAATAATCCCAACAGTATTTTGCCAGACAAAAAACTATATTCAAACCAAAGTTATAGTTCAAATAATGGAGGATATTATTACTATATTTATACCTATCGGTTCATTCAAGAAAATCCCGGAAAATTCAAAAACAATCAATCTGAATATTGGGATGGAAGTGACGTTTATTACACTGTAAAAGCTAGAGAACCTTATTATGGAGAAACTTTCCAATGGAATGGTGTTTGTTTATTAGCTCCTTATCAAATGGGACCTACGCTAAAAACATTAAAATTAAAAATAATATCCAATGGAGAAGCACCCAGTTTCTCATCTGCTGAAGGTGAATTGGATTTTTCAAAAATAGACTTTACAAGAATTTACAAATCATCGACCACACGTGTCGTTAAAGAAAATGGAATGGACTATGTAGAACCGATAGCATATACTGAAGAAGAAGCCAGCAAACTTAAAATGGCATATATCACATTCAGATATACCTCAACAGCTGGCTCACAAGAAGCATCAAGCTCTAATAACAGATCTTCTGCAGAAGTTCCAACGTTCAAAGTATTCGCACCATTTTTAAATTCATCCATATACATTGACAGTGGCAACAGTTCATATTTCTATAGATATTATCAAGGTTATCTCCGAAAAGGAAAGGATGAAAAAACATTTATTATTGAAAACTATAGCAGCTCTTATGAGTTGCCCGAAGTACAAGTTATCTATGAAGAATAAAAATATGAAGAAAATATATATACATAAAATCCATCTCATACTATGCTTTACCTCAGTATTATGTTTCGGTTTACCTATAAATGCACAACAAAATGCAAAGAATGGAGCAGCCGATAATAATAAAAAAGCATGGGAAATAGGTATAGGCGCAACCGGACTTCAAATGACACGTTTTAATGTCATTAATTTCCATACTAATAATAAAGGCGGTTACACTGTAGGTACTAATAAAAAAGATTTTATTTTTGGAGGAAATCTATATTTTGCTCGTGAACTTAACTCTCATTTTTATCTAGATTTACAAGGAACATTAGACTACAGTTCCGATCCTGTCCGTAACGGTAAAGAATCAAGATGGCTAGGTATGGCAGGAATCGGTTTACAGTGGCGTCTAGGTGAATATCTCCATTCAAATTATATTGATCCTTTCCTACGGATGGGAGCCAACTATATGTACAAGAATTTTAAGATCAACTATAAGGGGATGGAAGAATTCAACAGTGAGGAGATGGGATGGAATCTATCAAATGATTATACTAAAGAAGGGAAAGATAAACAAAATCTTATCCCTATTTCATTGGGAATAGGCGTGAATATGTGGCTTAATGACAACATTGGCATAGGACTCCAAGGAGACTACCTCATCATGCCATACAAACATATAGCCAATTCATGGCAAGGAAGCATTCGATTGATGTGGCGCATTGGTGGTAAATCCCTAAAAGTCAAACCGGAAATTCAATATGTGGAAAAAATCATAGAAAAAGTTATAGAAAAACCTATAATCATGAAACAAATTATAGAAACTCCAAGCCAGCCCAATGTTTTATGTGATTTATTCAACAATATCTATTTTGAGTTTGATAAAACAGAAATAACTCCTAAAGCAGCTACTATCATTGATGAAATAGCTCAAATTATGCTGACAGACACAAGCAAAAAATATCTCATCACAGGATGTACTGATGCAAAAGGATCATCACAATACAATATGGATCTATCCCAAAAACGTGCAGACGCTGTAGTCAATGCACTTATAAAGAAAGGAGTTCCCAATAAAATGTTAAAAGCAAAAGGAGTGGGCGCAAAAATATCGTATGCATCTCAGAATGCTCCCAACGAAATACGAGAAGGAGATCGTAAAATTATAGTTCAAATCATTACAAATATGGATTATTGGAATTATATACCATAAAAAATTTCCCCTCTATCAAAACGGCATATATTCCTATATCGTGGAATATAGCCGTTTTGCATATTCCAAAGAAAAGTTCGAGCCATGTATACCCTCATGCCCTCACTGCATATATAACAGGTTTATTATTAACGATTTATGTAGTAAGGATAAAAAAAATTGCTCTCATTCATGCTCTCATACTCTCACAATGTTTTGAAGTACATTTCCACATAAATTACTTGTTTTCAGCCACATACCATTTTCTTATAGATCGTTTCGACTTGATATAAAGTAGGGTGTTTTAGGCTTTTTCCCCGCAAAAAGTACGCATGAAAGGTCTGTACCTCCACAGAATGACGGTTTACGATGCATTGGTAACAATAAAAAAGGGCTCAGCGGAAATTTCTGGTTGGTAAGTTTTAAAATTAGCTATCTTTGCTTACCTTTGTTTTATGAAACCCGAACGACTCCTTCGTGCCATCCTTCCGGATGTGCTTATAGACAA
>ERZ857480.15945-NODE-24454-length-48407-cov-68.6043_pt1 | contig 48407 bp, 48 predicted proteins | sample MGYA00519767_ERZ857480 | MGnify/ENA primary metagenome ERZ857480 (study PRJEB31778, sample SAMEA3449210) | human gut metagenome | biome: human gut; feature: human-associated habitat; material: faeces | place: United Kingdom | collected 2010/2012 ...
TACAGGCTTACCGGGAATACCTGGTCCAACCGGCGCAACGGGGCCTACTGGAGCAACAGGGCCTACCGGCCCGACTGGACCTACAGGCTTACCGGGAATACCTGGTCCAACCGGCGCAACGGGGCCTACTGGAGCAACAGGGCCTACCGGCCCGACTGGACCTACAGGCGCAACTGGAATTGGAGCGACCGGCCCAACAGGCCCGACGGGGCCAATCGGTCCCACCGGACCAACGGGAGCCACTGGCCCCGCGGGCCCTGGGTTGAACGACGCGGGGGTATACGATCCCAACAACTCGCCGGACTATCTTGCCGGTGATATTATTATATACAATGGCAGTCTTTACAGAGTAGCTACGGATTCCCCGTCTGGTACTCCCGATACTTCGCCCGATTATGAGTTCTTGACCGTTACAGGACCAACAGGCGCAACTGGACCCACTGGACCAACAGGCGCAACTGGCCCGACAGGTCCCACTGGCCCGACAGGTCCCACTGGCGCTACGGGCGACGCCGGAGCGGTTGGCGCTACCGGACCCACTGGCCCCACTGGCCCCACTGGCGCAACAGGGGCTACCGGAGCTGGCGAAACCGGACCGACAGGTCCCACTGGCCCGACCGGACCGACCGGCGCTACGGGCGACGCCGGAGCGGTTGGCGCTATTGGCCCCACCGGACCGACCGGCGCAACAGGGGCTACCGGAGCTGGCGAAACCGGACCGACAGGTCCCACGGGTCCCACGGGTCCCACTGGCCCGACCGGACCGACCGGCACGACTGGCGCAACGGGCCCTACAGGCCCGACGGGTGACGCTGGAGCGGTTGGCGCTATTGGCCCCACTGGCCCGACCGGCGCAACAGGGGCTACTGGAACTGGCGAAACCGGACCGACAGGTCCCACGGGTCCCACTGGCCCGACCGGACCGACAGGCCCGACTGGCGCAACAGGCCCGACGGGTGACGCCGGAGCGGTTGGCGCTATTGGCCCCACTGGACCGACCGGCGCAACAGGGGCTACCGGAACTGGCGAAACCGGACCGACAGGTCCCACGGGTCCCACAGGCCCGACTGGAGCAACAGGGGCTACTGGAGCTGGCGAAACCGGACCGACAGGCCCCACTGGCCCGACAGGTCCCACGGGCCCGACAGGTCCCACGGGCCCGATCGGACCGACCGGCCCGACTGGCGCAACAGGCCCCACCGGCGCTACGGGCGACGCCGGAGCGGTTGGCGCTATTGGCCCCACCGGACCGACCGGCGCAACAGGGGCTACCGGAGCTGGCGAAACCGGACCGACAGGTCCCACTGGCCCGACCGGCCCGACTGGCGCAACAGGCCCTACAGGCCCAACAGGTGACGCTGGAGCGGTTGGCGCTATCGGCCCCACAGGCCCCACAGGCGCAACAGGGGCTACCGGAGCTGGCGAAACCGGACCGACAGGTCCCACTGGCCCGATCGGACCGACCGGCCCGACTGGCGCAACAGGCCCCACCGGCGCTACGGGTGACGCCGGAGTGGTTGGCGCTATTGGCCCCACGGGCCCGACTGGCGCAACAGGCCCCACCGGCGCTACGGGTGACGCCGGAGCGGTTGGCGCTATTGGCCCCACCGGACCGACCGGCGCAACAGGGGCTACTGGAACTGGCGAAACCGGACCGACAGGTCCCACTGGTCCCACTGGCCCGACCGGACCGACCGGACCGACTGGCGCAACAGGCCCTACAGGCCCGACAGGTGACGCTGGAGCGGTTGGCGCTATTGGCCCCACTGGCCCGACTGGCGCAACAGGCGCAACAGGCGCTACGGGTGACGCCGGAGCGGTTGGCGCTATCGGCCCCACTGGCCCCACTGGCGCAACAGGCCCCACCGGCGCTACAGGGGCTACTGGAACTGGCGAAACCGGACCGACAGGTCCCACGGGTCCCACGGGTCCCACTGGCCCGACCGGACCGACCGGCCCTACAGGCGCTACGGGTGACGCCGGAGCGGTTGGCGCTATCGGCCCCACGGGCCCCACTGGCGCAACAGGCCCCACTGGCCCCACTGGCCCGACCGGACCGACCGGCGCAACAGGGGCTACCGGCGCTGGCGAAACCGGACCAACTGGCCCTACTGGCCCGACAGGTGACGCTGGAGCGGTTGGCGCTATTGGCCCCACTGGTCCCACAGGTCCGACGGGAACGTCGGTAACAGCCAATAGCATGAGTGCTCTCAATACCCAAGGCTCAACTATTACCGTTGTTCTTGGCGGAACGGCAGTGCCGCTTCCAGATGAACAGAGTTTGGATGGCTTTACAGTTAACGGGACAGATACGGTCTTTACGGTTCCAGAAACCGGAAGGTACTTAGTAACATATAATGTTGCTACTACAGCAGCTTTGTTGCTTTCGTCCCGCGTTATGCTAAATGGAGCCGAATTGTTAGGAACTACTGTTGCTCCAGCGGCTTCTATAAGCAGCTTTTCAGCGACTAGAATTGTTAGCCTTACAGCGGGAGATACGCTGGAGTTACAGCTTTTTAACTTTGCGGGAGCGGCAGTACTGCAGGGAGGCACTGGGGCAAGCTTAAACGTTGTACGTTTGAGCTAAGGTACATGATAGAGCCTTCCTAAAACAAAAGATAAAAATTATCCCTCGAGCGTTAAGCTATGCCTGTCCTCTTCAGGGAGTGTGATAGACATAGATTCAGACGTACGGGTGTATCACCCAACCGTTACAGCCTTAACTATTGCTTGATAAAGAATCAGCAGGCTTCCAACTGGCGGCAGTGCCCTGATACTGCCGCCGGAGTTATTATTTTTAAAACAGATATAACAGATAAGCAATATAAGTCCCGATTAAGACCAAGCCCTGCCATCGCATCATCTTGCCCCGAATTATGGCGGGTATGCACAGCACGCCCATAGTAAATGCTATGAGCGGAAGCTCTATGGAAAGAATAGTGCTGGGAAAAACAATGGGGGTGATTGCTGATGCAAGGCCGCCTACAAGCAAAAGATTTAATATATTTGCTCCAACTATATTGCCTATTGAGAGTGCGGCGTGCCCTTTTACCAGGGCGTTAATGGATGTCATAAGTTCGGGAAGGGATGTGCCCAGCGCCACAAGGGTCAGGGATATTACTCGTTCGGGAACTCCGATATATCTGGCAATTACCGGCCCGTAGGTTACAAGCAGATGGGCGCCGGCATATAAAAAGCAGCCTTCAAGGATCAGCAGGCAAATATCGGCAAGTGTAGAACCCTTTGCCGGTTCGGCGGAAGTATCGGCGACCGCTCCCTTTAATGTACGTATGGTATAGACAACACAGAGAATCACCATAAGGATTCCGCACAGTCTGGGAATCCCGCCAAACGCCATTGCGAGAATGAAATAAATAGTAAGAAATATGAAAAAATTAATTGTGCCGGATGCTAATGACCGCCGGTCTAAAGGAGAAGGCCGAATGGTCTGCATTATGCCGGCTACAAAGGCGGCGTTGCAGATGACTGAGCCAAGGGCATTACCAAGAGCCATATCAACATGCCCATGAAAAGCCGCGGTTGATGAAAACATTACCTCGGGAAGCGTCGTTCCAAAGCTTACCATGGTAGCGCCAATAATGATTTCGGGCACCCGAAACCTTTTTGCCAGCCTGAGGGCGGTATCAACAAAAAGGTTGCTGCCGACCACAAGTATCACCAAGCCTAGCAAGAATAAAAGAATCGATAAAAGTAAAGGGGTCATGCAAACATGCCTCCAAACAGTATGTATACATAAAGCATATGCGCGTCCAAGACGGAAAAACACGCTTACGCAATAAGCGCCATACATATTAGAAAAGATCCGGCTCGCCATTAAATAATCGAATTTGGCGTACCGGATCAAGCGGCATATTTATATTCAAAAACGAAACTATTTGATATCCTTCGGGTCGAACCAGGTTAATCCGCCGCTGTAGTCAAAGCGGTCGGTTATAAAGCTTTCGCCGTCTATGGTAAGATCAATGGATTTAAGATTATAAAACTCAATAAAGGTGTTTGAGAATGCGGCGATAACCAGTTTCTCGTCGAGCGCTGAAAGGCCGTTGAGATAGTCTATAAACGCTTGGGGCAGGTCGGCCTTTAAAAACAGTTCCCCCATTTCCTTTGAGACTGTGTAACCGTCAGTAGTCACCTTACCGTTATCCTCTACGTTGAAGCTGTTAAAGACAAGCCCTTGCGGCAGCACGTCGTATTTACACAGCGCGTCCATTAGCGCGCCGCTGTTACCCCCTTCAACGCTTATGGCAGTATGGGTCAGCTCTGAATTATCATAATCAGGAATATAGATTTTAGCGTCCAGAATCGCCGGCGCTATCTCTCCTATCGCATTCTTACCTATATCTATGGCGGGTGTGTGTTCTGAAAGCAAATCACCTTTAGGCATTGCCAACGCCCCTATCGCGAGAGCGGCCGCAAGGCATGCGGCGATTGGGATTAGAGCCTTTAATTTCTTATTCATGTTTATAACCCTTCTTTGCCCCAAATGTTCGTTTGAGTTTGCTATTTTATTAAGCATACGCTCCCGCGCCGCTTCGTCGGGCGATACCTTATTCCATGCATTTATAATACGGTCACTCTTCATTAAATTCGCCTCCCAGTTTGTTCCTTAATATCTTTCTTGCTTTACTTAAATGGTTCCTTATGGTTGACGGGGGTTTATGAAGCATCCCCGCTATTTCTTGGCTGGTATAACCTTCATAGTAATAAAGGTATACCGCTGTTTTATATTTTTCCGGAAGGGCAAGCACCGCCTCCAGCGTTTCATCTATCTTAGGGGATTGATCACCGGAATATAGCCCGCAGCATTCATCTATATCGGCCCGTTTTCTCCACCAATGCTTCAATAGGTTTTTGCACATATTGGTGGATGTGACTATAAGCCAGGCCTTCTCGTGTTCTTCGTCATTGAACTGGCCTTTATACTCAATAAGCTTCAAAAAGGTGCTTTGAACCATATCCTCCGTATCGGCCGAATTCTTCAAATAGGCGAAGCAAACACGGTATACGGTGTCAACATGACGAGCATATATTTCCGCTATTTCTTTGTCCGTACGCAACAAAGTATCTGCCATTTCACCTCTCCTTTCACTTATAAAACAATTCAGAATGCCAAAGTGTCGGGAAAATAAATAGATTATTTAATATAATTTTATCCATTATACCTCAGGCTATAGATCTGGGCGATAATAGCTTGAAATAACAATATAGCTTTTGGCCCGCACAACACGGCTTGCCAACACAAGGCGCAGATGCTAAAATAGCGAGCGGCATTTGGCAGGGATGATCAAAAATAAATATGCCCGCCGATGCTGGATAAGTTATTAGATTGGGCAGGAGATCATATGGGACGCATAAGACTGATAATAGAATACGATGGAACGGGTTACGTGGGCTGGCAGATACAACCCAATGGAATTGCCGTTCAATACGTAATTGAGAGGGAGCTGAACAAGCTTACCGGCGAAAATTGCGTCCTTCACGCTTCCGGAAGGACGGACAGCGGAGTGCATGCGTATGCGCAGGTAGCCCATTTTGACACGGACAGTCGGATTCCACCGGAAAAATTTGCGTACGCGCTAAACGCCGGACTTCCTCCCGACATAAGGATAAAATACAGCGGCGCCTCGGATTCCGGCTTTCATTCGAGGTTTGACGTGATAAGAAAAAGCTATAGATACAGCGTGTTGAATTCGCCCCATTCATCAGCCTTCACAAGAAATACGGCTCTGCATGTGCACTATCCTCTCAATACCTCAAGTCTAAATGAGGCTGCCGGCCTCTTCGTTGGGGAGCATGATTTCATGGCGTTTAAATCCTCTGGATCCAGGGTTGATAACACCGTAAGATCCATTTACAGGTCTACATGGCGAAGGAGCGGCGATATGCTTTACTACGAAGTTACCGGAAGCGGCTTTTTATACAATATGGTAAGGATTATGGTTGGAACAATGCTTGAGATAGGTATGGGTAGATATGATAAGGGATGCATAACGGAGGCTTTTGAGAAACTGGATCGAAGCCTGTTGGGAATAACAGCGCCGGCAAAGGGACTGGCCCTTGCCAGGGTAGAATATGCGGATTTTGATACTGATATGGCGGTTGGGAAATAAAACAGCTGATATCAGGGCGTGTTTTGGTGGAAATGGCCATAGCCAATGAAGGGTTGAGAATAAACGTAAGCGCAAATTAATAGGAATATGTACGCGGTTCAGCGGCATAACTTTATACGCGCCAAAAGACATTACAATTTTTTACCGAGATAAAGAGAAATCAAGTAAGAATACCCGGGATTCGCTATCATAGCTAAGTTGACTAAATCAAAAGAGAAAAAATGCTATGAGATAGAAAATCACAGATGTGAGGTGACTTTCGGGCCGCGATATTTAATGGAGTGATACCGGCAAAGGCTTTATCTAAAAAGCAATACTATTATTGCTCTGCCTGTGGGGATTGATAACATACAAAAAACCACAGCTGGGGAAAGCTGTGGTCCTATTGCTAAAAGCGCTTTAAAGACGTGTGTTACATTTCAATTTTCAGCGCTTTTCTTATGCCAAGGATAGCCAGGGCGCCCAATATTACTCCGCATGCATATTGAATTAAATTAAACGGTATGCCTACCGCAGCCGTAGCAGCGCCTGCGATCACGGTTTCATATATGAAATAGCCAAGCGGCATTATAAGTCCTGCTAAGGGCAGGGCGGCAAATTTGGCCTTGCCGTTAAAGCGTTTCATTATCATAAACGCAATCAGCGCCATGCACCCTTTGATTATAAAGGTAGCGGGCGCGTATACCATTGCGCCAAGCAAAATGTCCGCAAGCGCGCTGCCTATTCCAGCGCATGCGGCTCCCCACCAGCCGCCGATCATATATGCGCACAGATATACGGCTGCATCGCCGGCATTCATGTACGCACCCGAGAAACCTGGTATGGGAATTGATAAAAACATCGTGGCCACTGTCACTATAGCGGTGAGCACGCCGCACGCAACAGGTTTATAGTACTTGCTCTTAACTAAATCCTTCATAGATTAAGCCCTCCCTACATATGAACGGTAGCCGGATTCTTTATCCACTGTATTTAGCAGCGGTTCGCCGGCGAGATACAGGCCCAGGTTCCTGGCTGATATATCAACTATACGGTCCAGGGTCTGTTTAAGATGGAAAAATCCGGATACATGCGGAGTAATTACCGCATTTTTCAGGCTCCACAGCTTATGCTCCCGTGGAAGAGGCTCCGGATCAGTTACGTCAAGACCGCACAGAAGCCTTCCGCATTCAACATAGTCCGCCAGCGCGTCGGTATCAAGCGCGTTTCCCCTGCCAACGTTTAGTATGATCGCGCCCTGCTTCATAAGCTTTAGATTATCACGGTTAACCATCCTTTGCGTAGCGTCAGTGCCGGGAACGGACAGCGCTATCACATCCGCGCGGGGCAGAAGCGAGTCGAGTGATTCAGGCGTATATAATTCATCGACATAATCGGGTTTATCGTGAAGGGACCGCCTAATGCCTATGGTATATGCGCCGAGGGCTTTGCACTTGCGCGCAAACTCCCCGCCTATGTCGCCAAGCCCTACCGACAGGACGACCGCGTCCTCAAGGGACGAGACCGGTCCCTCGTCGCGCCACAGTCTTTCGCTCTGGTTATCCCTATATTGATGCAGGCGTTTTATAAGCATAAGCATCATACCAAGCATGTGTTCACTGATTGCAAGGCCAAACGCGCCGCTGGCGTTAGTAAGCTTGACGCCGTCTGGGATGAGGTCCGGATATCCGTCGGCTCCCGCTGTATTCAACTGAAGCCATTTCATTTTACGGGCATATATGATTAGATCGTGAGGTATATTGCCGATTACTACATCCGGGCCGTCCACGTCTTGAGGGACAAGATCATCCTGATTTTTAACGGTAAAGCGTACATCATGAGCGTTACGGGCTGCTTTTGCAAGCTTATTCATATGCTCTTCATTTGCCGGTATTGTAACAAGAATATCCAACATCGGTGCCGCCTCCTTGCTTTGCTTCGCCCATTATAACGCCTTGTGCAAAAACATGCAATATGATGAAAGATTATATTGATCTTTTAATAAAGTGCGGTTTACAAGGATACAGCAACCAATCCACAGCAGCTCTTACGCTTGTAGTACACATCCCTTGGAGAGGGACTTTAATTTAATAACTACTACTTATAAGTATAAGCAGATGCTTTGCTTACAGGTGCGGGCGTACCCATCCTCCAGTGTAATCGTAGTTGCGTACTCCAAGCGAATGGAAGCTCTGGCCTGTTTTCTCTGTGCTGGAGTCATGCTGTAGAGGGAGCCGTTCGGCTGGCATTCTAAAGGCGGCAAATGTTTGCAGGATATTGTCTGCTTTACAGACTGATGGCTGCCCCGATTTTGTAAAACTGCTGACAGACATACAGATTTATGTGCAGGGTATCGCCGCCATGAAGATACAGATTTTTAACGGATGTAGCAAGGGCTGAAATCATGGAGAAGCGCCGGCAGGGCAAACATGACAGGACAGCCTGTGTGCTGCAAGCCGCCCATGTACGCGAAGGGATTATCTCAGCAGCCAGGCACATTAGATATAGACGTTATCATGGGGGATATACGTGAGGCCCGTAGGCGGGGTAACAGCGCACAGAAGAATATCATCGTGGACGAACCAAACGGGATTTGGAAGAAGCGTCTAGCTTCAAGAGCAGTCGGGCGGAACAACTACGTTTGGTTTTCTGCAAGCAGGCGAAACTTCGATATAAAAGGCTGACAGATGATGAAAAGAACTTGGACCCAGAAGCCCGAAAATCTCAACTGGTGAAAAGCTATGTACCGCAGCGGGCAAGAGAAAATAGCCTTGCCAGTGTATGACCTGCATGGTACAATTTTATCAGTAATAAATGCGATTTTAGCAAATAAGGCGTATTCGAAAAATTCGATTTTGTGGAGTGCATATGGACTATATATGGGTTATTTTACTAATTGTGCTTGGATCAGCCATGCTTATTAAGCCAGAAATTCTTTGGAGATTAGAGCACATGTTAACTGTTAAAAATGGAGAACCGACGGAATTACACTTGGCCCTTATGAGAAAGGCAGTGAGCCATAAAGAAGTATCGAAAGGATATTGACTTACGCCAAGCGAACGGGAAAACGAAAAGCTCCATGTGATGAAGGTTCGTCACATGGAGCTTTTTGTGTGCTTGCGCTCCCTTTTCTGCCGCTGTATTATTCAGCGTCCGCAGGACGCGCAGCCGCCCCTCCGGGGTCCCCGCAAAACATAGTTTTGTGGGGTAGGCCTAGGGGGCGTTTCCGGGGGGTTGGGGGATGCCCACCAACGAGCGTTTCAGCGGGTTTTCCCTGAGGGGAAAATCCGCTGAAATAGCAAACATGTATATGTTTGCATTGCTCGCCACTTTTGTTTTCGTTACTCATCAATATTTTTTGTTTCTACAAAACTGGATTTCAACATTTCCAATAACCGTTCAGCAATGGGAGTAAAAATACTATATTTTTTCCATATCAAATACATTTTCGTTTCAAGTTTAGGCGTAAGCGGGCGGAAAACAAGCCCGCTATCGGGATTTGTATCGATCAAATGTTCAAAAGTCAAAAGATAGCCCAGACCCTCTTTTACAAAAAGCGAGCCGTTATAAGACAGACGGAAGGAGCCTTCCAGGTGTAATTGATCCATGCTGTTGCCGCACCATTTAGAAATATCGTTGTTCCATCCCTGTTCAGAACAAAATAGAGGGAGCCCGATTAAATCCTCTACACAGATGGCGCTTTTTTCCGCCAACAGACAATTGTTTGGCATGACTAGGCCCCATATATCGGCGTTGGGAAATGTCAAATAATGATATTTTGCGGTATTGGGCTCCTGCGCCAACACGGCAAAGTCAATGATACCTTTGTCCAGCTTTTCCGTCACCTGTTCTGTGTCGCCGCTGGTGATATGATAGTGCAGGTCGGGGTAAATTTCCTTGAACCTTTTGATAGCGGAGGCGAGGTAGCTGATCTGATAAGATTCCGCCAGGCCGAAGTAAACGTCGCCGCCTAAAACATCATCTAATGTGAGAAATTCGGCTGTAATCTTATCGGCCATTTTGACCAGGTCCTCCGCCCGTTTCCGCAGCAAAATACCTTCTTCCGTAAGCTGTATGCTGAAGCTGTGGCGCGTAAACAGTTTTTTTCCAAGCTCATCTTCAAGGGCTTTTAATTGCTTGGAGAGTGTAGGCTGGGTGACGTGGAGCATTTCTGCCGCGCGGGTCATATTTTCCTCCCTCGCCACCGCAAGAAAATATCGCATGGTCCGCAGTTCCATATTGCCCTCCTATGACATTCTAAAAATTCATATCATGGTATAAATTATAGCCATTAGCGAAATGAAATGCAAGAGGATATAATGAAAATACGGCAGGAAGGGAGGCGGTCATACGGATGATCTCATTCAGAATCTAAAGGATGCGGGCTGCTGCTCAAAAACCATTGAGAAGGTCTGTCGGCTGTATCGCAACGGAGAGATTCAGGATGCTATTCAAGCGCTGCGAAGGCACCGCTGCAGCTTGATGGACAGCCTGCATGAAAGCCAGGGAAAAGTTGACTGTCTTGATTTTTTGGTATGGCGTATGGAAAAAGAAAAGCAATCACCAACAACGATAGAATAGAAAGAGAGGCATCGCAAAATGGCAAATACCGTTCAACTGGAATTGACAAAGGAATGGGATAAGACGTTTTTGAAAAGCGATAAGGTAAACCACCGGAAGGTAACTTTTCCCAACCGTTATGGAATCACACTGGCGGCAGACCTTTATGAGCCGAAAGGGGCGGAAAAGATGCTGGCCGCGATAGCGGTATGCGGGCCGTTTGGCGCGGTGAAGGAGCAGGCGGCCGGGCTGTATGCGCAGAAAATGGCAGAAAGCGGTTTCCTCACCATTGCCTTTGACCCCTCCTTTACAGGGGAAAGCGGGGGCGCCCCCCGTTATATGGCTTCACCGGATATCAACACGGAGGATTTTCAGGCGGCGGTGGATTTCCTTTCCGTGCAGGAAACTATTGACCCGCTGCGTATCGGCATTATCGGCATCTGCGGCTGGGGAGGTCTGGCGCTCAACGCGGCGGCGTTGGATACCCGCATTAAGGCGACGGTTGCCTCCACCATGTACGACATGAGCCGAGTGAATTCAAACGGCTACTTTGATGCTGAGGACAGCGAGGAGGCCCGCTATGCCAAGCGTAAGGCCCTCAATGCCCAGCGGCTCATCGACTTCAAAAACGGAGAGTACGCCCTGGGCGGCGGCGTAGCCGACCCCATGCCGGAGGACGCGCCCTTTTACTTCAAGGACTACTTCGACTACTATAAGACCCAGCGCGGCTATCATCCCCGCTCCCTCAACTCCAACGGCGGCTGGAATGTGATAGGGTGCATGTCCTTTATGAACCAGCCGATCCTTAGGTACAGCAACGAAATCCGCAGCGCGGTTCTGGTGATGCATGGGGAAAAGGCACACTCCCGCTATTTCAGCCGTGACGCCTATGCCGCTATGGTTAAGGATAATCCCTATTCGGGCAACAAGGAATTGCTGCTTATACCAGATGCAGTCCATACCGACCTGTATGACGGGGGCGGAAAAGACGCCATTCCGTTTGATAAGCTGGAACAGTTCTTTAAGGAATACTTGAAATAATGGTGCGCCCGTGATGACAAGAGCTATCTTTTAGGTTGTGGGCATGAAATAGGCTTGAAGTTTGGAGGGAACAGCTATGCGTATTTTGGTATTGAACGGAAGCCCCCGTCCAAAGGGCAATACAAAACAGATGGTAGATGCGTTCCGGGAAGGCGCGGAATCTGCCGGCCATCGGGTGGATGTGATCGACGTATGCAAGAAAAGAATTGCGGGCTGTTTGGCCTGCGAATACTGCCATACGAAAGAAAACGGAGTCTGTGTGCAGAAGGATGATATGCGGGAGGTCTATTCCCTGCTGGAGAAGGCGGATATGCTGGTCTTAGCTTCGCCGATTTACTATCACGGTGTTTCCGGTCAGCTCAAATGTACCATTGACCGTTTCTACTCCGCCGCCTACCCCCAAAAGCCGCGGAACCTGAAAAAAGCGGCTATGATACTAAGCTCCGGCGATCCGGCTATGTATGATGGCGCGATGTTTTCATACAAAGGGGATTTTCTGGATTATCTTGGTCTTGAAGATATGGGGATGTTTACAGCTCATGGGGGCGAGAATGGATCTGCCGCGAAATTAAAGGAAATCAGAGATTTTGGTTCATCTTTGAAGTAACAGGGATAGGAGGCATTTTAAATGCGGAAAATACTTAGCTTTGCGCTGATTTTATCGCTGGTGTTCGCTATGACAGCCTGCGGACAAACCAATCAGGATGAAACAGAGCCAACCGGGAGCACCCAGACAAGCCCGGTGGTAGATAGGAATGAAAGCATGGAGGAAACGGAACCGATTCCTGAAAATGCGGGCAGTGAACCATCCATCGGGGAGGAAAACGCCGTGAAAGCTGACTTTAACTTTGAAACAAAGACGGTGATGCTGAACAGCGGCTACGAGATGCCAATCAACGGCCTGGGGACATACAGCCTGCATGACGAGGTTTGTATCGATTCTGTGACGGCAGCGTTAAACAGCGGCGTTCGGCTGATCGATACCGCCCACGCTTACGGCAATGAAAAGGAAATCGGGGAAGCCATCCGAAACTCTGGGATTCCGAGGGAAGAGATATTCGTCATAACCAAACTCTATCCAGACCAGTTTTCCGACCCGGAGGCCGCCATTGAGGAGGCGTTGGAAAAGCTGGACATTAGCTACATTGATATGATGCTGCTTCACCATCCGGGTAGTGGCGACGTGGAAGCTTATCATGCGATGGAGCAAGCGGTAGCGGATGGCGCCATCCGTTCGATTGGCCTGTCAAATTGGTATGTGGAGGAATTGGAGGATTTTTTACCACGGGTCAATATCACGCCCGCGCTGGTGCAGAACGAAATCCATCCCTACTACCAGGAAAACGATATAATCCCGTTTATTCAGGATTTGGGAATGGTGGTACAGGGCTGGTATCCGCTGGGCGGCAGAGGTCATACGGCAGAGCTGTTGGGCGACCCGGTGATTTCTGAAATTGCCGAGGCGCATAGCGTATCTTCCGCACAGGTGATTTTGCGCTGGAATCTGCAAAAAGGCGTGGTGGTTATCCCCGGTTCCAGTAACCCCGACCATATCAAAGAGAACACGGAGCTGTACCATTTCAGCTTGACCGAGGACGAGATGGAGCGGATCAATGCCCTTGACCGCGGCGAAAAGCACGATTGGTATTAAAATCAAGTTGCAGGAATTGAAACCGAGCTGGCGCAGCTTGCCAGGCGATATGGAAAAGGGCCAGGAGGCTATTGCCAATATAGAAATTCATGAAAATAATAGCGCTTCTGCTGAAAACGCTGGAAGGAAGGCGGCTATGAAAAAAGAAATTTGCGCATTTCTCAGCTTTGTATTGCTTTTTGTAATGACCGGGTGCGGGAATCAGGCCGCCCAAGGCGATCAGGAGAATGTTCCATTAGAGCCGGAAGTACAGACAGAGCAAACCATAAATAGCAACGAAGCAAGCTCCGAAACAGAAAGTCGAGAATCCTCCGGGCCTGTTTCAAAAGCAGAACAGGAGCCCGACATGGAACAAGAAACTTTGGTAGTCTATTTTTCAGCCACCGGCACAACAAAATTGCTTGCGGAATATGCGGCGGAGGTTCTAAATGCTGATCTCTATGAAATTGTGCCGGAAGAACCCTATACAGATGTAGACCTGGCATATTATACGAACGGCCGGGCGGATCGGGAGCAAAACGACCCTGACGCACGTCCGGCAATTTCCGGCAGCGTGGAAAACATGGAGGATTACGATACCATAATCCTAGGCTATCCTATCTGGCATGGGCAGGCGCCGCGAATTATCAACACATTTTTGGAAAGCTATGATTTTTCAGGAAAGTCGATTATTCCCTTCTGTACTTCTCATAGCAGCGGGATTGGCTCCAGCGCCGATCATCTGCACGCTTCCTGTTCGGAGCAAACGAATTGGAAACCAGGAAAAAGGTTTGAAGCTGGTGGTGCTTCGATGGAAATCATGCAGGAATGGCTCAAAGGCATCTGAATAGAAAAGCCAGAGCTCGAGAGGTGACGACATGGGAAATTAGCTGTATTGGACGTAACGGAATCCGGCAGGCAGATTGGTGAAAAGCTATTTATCCTGCTTACTACAAGACAGAAAGATGAACTGATTCAGTATATTCTGAGGAAAGAAAACGTAAAATTGCAGTCCTGTGTTCCCGTTATTGAATTCAACAGAAAATTTATAGAAATTCGGGAGGGCGATTTGTACTTCTGCTTGGAACGTCGGTTTGTGAGTGTCCGCAAGCAGGTGATCGACCTTACGGCCAAGGAGTTTGACATTCTGGCCCTGTTTATCACCAACCAGCGCCGGGTGTTCACCTACGAAATGATGATGGACCTGATCTGGCAGGAGGACTACAGCTACTACTCCCGAAAGGCCGTCAACAACCATATCAGCAACTTGCGGGGGAAGCTGAAAATCGCCCCGGACGTGCCCGACTACATCAAGAGCGTACATAGCGTGGGGTATAAATTCGAACCATAATCACAACAAAATACTTTAACAAGGCCACCGCGGTTTGAAACTGCGATGGCTTTGTTAATTTTCTGTGAATTTTTGAAAAAAGGGGCCCTCTTTTGGCCCCAAAATGTACGGGTATATAGAGGGGCATTTTTCTGTCCATCTGGAAAGGAGGCAAATCACATCAAAGACAAGCTTCCCGTCATGACTTATCCGCAGTACCGCAAAGCGCGGAAGCTGGTACATGAGTGCTGCAACTATGACCACGGCAACTGCATCGCGCTGGACGACGGGGAGGAATGTATCTGCGTTCAGAGCATTTCCTACTCCCTGCTGTGTAAGTGGTTCCGGGTCGCCGTGCTGCCGCTGGACAAGGAGCTGGAAACCGCCCTGCTGTTCCGCTACGAAATGAAACGGTGCATCCTCTGCGGCCAGCCTTTCCGCCCCGGCTCCAACCGGGCCAAGTATTGCCCGGCCTGCGCCGCCCAAGCCCACCGGCGACAGAAAGCCGCCAGCGAGCGGAGAAGGATATCCAACCCGCGCCGACGCCCCGGATAAGGGGTAGAGCGTGGACAATTAGAAGCAAAAAGAGCTTGATTTCATGGGCGTTTTCAGCGTCCCTCGGCGGGTGGGAGGCAAATCCCTTACTCCCCACCGAAACGCCCTTTTAATCGTCCACGCCGGCCCCGGCTAACCACGTTGGGGTTTTCCAAGACTGGGTTTCCAGAACGCGGCAAAACGGACGCTCTGGACACGCCATTTGGGGACTTTCCGGGCGCGGCAATCCCGACGCTCCGGCAGTCCAAATGTAGACGGTAATTAAAGAGAAGTAAGTGAAAGAAAAGAGAGTAAGACAATCAATCAAATCAATCCTGATGGATGGAAAGGATGGAAGCATGAACAACAACACTCTTTACCCCTTGAAGCACGACACCCCCACGCCCGCCTATCTCCCATTTCCCTGGTTTCTGGTATCTTTGGGTATCTCCAATGACGCCAGGCTGCTCTACGCCCTGCTGTTCGACCGGGCCAATCTCTCCAAGGACAACGGCTATTTGGAGCCGGACGGGACCGTGCGCCTCTACTTCACCGTGAAGGAAGCCAAGGAAAAGCTGCGCCGTAGCCGCCAGGTGGCGACCCGGGCCTTTCAGGAGCTGGAGCGGAGCGGCCTGATCGTGCGCGCCAAGCAGGGCCTGGGCCGGCCGGCGAAAATCACGCTGAATATTCCCGCCGCGAAGAAGGGAGGCCATAAGGATGCCCGATAAAAAGGAATTGCTGGAAAAGCTGGAGCCGGAGGTTGTGGAGCGCATCGCCCGCCACTTTCAGGACGGCGCGTTTGTGTTTGACCTGGACTCGGAAAGCCATACCCTGCGCGAGGGCAACACCGTGTACTACGTCGTCCCGCGCTTTGCAGAGGCTGGCGCGGAGAGTGTGGTGAACAAGCTGCGCCGCATCATGGAACGGGAGTTGCAAGAAAACGAATGAAAGGGGCTGATGTAAAGAAAGAAATTGCCACGTTGGCGGGTTCGCTACAGAAGCTGTCCGAGCAGGAAGCAAAGTATTCTGCCGAGCTTGATGAAGCCTTGAAGCAGTATGCCGAGCTGAAAGGGCAAGCCACCGGTATGGATGCCGCCGAGTTGATGGACGCTCGGCTTGCCGTTCGTGAGGAAAAGGAACGCTCTGCCGTTGACCGTGTGAAAGCTGCCTACGGCGAGAAATATGATCCGATGATGATGCACGACAGCAAGCGTGATTTAGCAAATCTGCTCCATGAGGAAGCGGAAGTACGATCTGTCCGTGAGCGTCTGCATCAGAAGCAGCAGGCACAGCAGAAGCAAAATAAGAAAAAAAGTCGATACACTTGGGAGCGATAAAATTTCAGCGGGAGTGCATTTGGAACGATGCACTCCCGCATTTCGACCGTTAGTTTCTGTCATTACATTGGCAGGGGATGTAATCAGTCAATTATGAACAAATCACGAAACTTCAGGAACAGGGGTAAGACTCCACGGGGTTGCACAAGGAGGACCGGAACAAGACATACTCGTCCATGTTGTAGATGTGAAAATGCCACAATTGTCACACTTATATCCATATTCATAATAATGACGAGAACCAGAATGATAATCATTGCCTGTCCATGTATATGTGGTAGAACCGCGGTTTTTACTGTATATCAAATAATAGATTGTACTATCATAATAGGTATCTGGCGCATATGTATCCCCTCTAAAAGATGCCTCGTTTGTCCAAGTTCTTGATGTAGAAGGCGCGTACTTATATTTCAGCGGATTGGTATTACCGGGCTTATGATACCATGAGGACGAACTTAATTTCATAAAATGAAAATCGACAGGCCCCTTTCGAATACAGATGCAAGACTGTCCAAAGGAAAGAGATGTCGGCCTTGTCGTGGTTATGGATACACACTGATTAGAAAATGAAGTCTACTTTAAGTCTGCCTTGACATCACAAGCTAAACTATAAATTGAATCTGAGATGTCAAAATCATACTTGTTCGGAACATTTGAGAATTTTCCTGGCCAATAAAAGTCGTCAGTGCGCCCAACTGAATAAGCATAGCAATTATAATTGAGGAAAGATTCGCTCCAACTTCCATATACAGTACTATCTTGGAGGGTATACGCAGCTACCGCTCGTGAGATCTGATTATTGTCTCGTTGATAATAGTTGTTAACCGCATTCTTTACTTTCATTGCAATCTCGTATGTTACGGGATTGTTGATTGCGATAGGATGATTCGGATTCTCCTCAACATGAGTAATCAATGATGTGATATACTCAGAATAGCTATGGGGAACCTCTATTCCCTGCGCTTGAAGAAAATACAACTGCTCATCTGTCGACAGACCAGATAATGTTGCTCTGTCAGATGGTAAGGAATTGGCGTCCAATGCCATTGCAGGGAAAACGGAGGTTGCCATAAGGGTTACGGCGAAAATAAATGCAAATATGCGTTTTTTCATGGTATGATACCTCCTGTTAGTTTTTGAAAAGTGTCAAATCAAGAGGGGTCCATACATGATAAATCATTTATGGCGTTACATCGCAATGCCTTTTTACGATAACACGAAGTTCTTCAAAGAAATCACTAACTTCTGCCCAACTGACGACTATCGGATGACGATTTGGATCTGCTTCTAAATCAGCAAGCATTTCACGAACCGATAATATATCTATTCCATTTGGAATGGATATGCCTTCATCGTCAAGGTACTAAATCAATGCCTCGTCTCCCAGTTCAGATAACTTCATAGTTTCATTATTGTTGGAGCAGGAGGAAAGCGAAAAAATTCCACATAACAAAATAGAGGAAAAAAGAAACAAGAAAACATTGCGCCGCACAGATATTTCCCTCCTTCGTATAGATAATAAAAGCGCATGCGTCGACCAATTAACAGTCTGACTTATGCGCCTACGCAAATGATTTTGATTTGTCCCTTCCATAACTGGGAGTTACACCTAAATCGTGCGTACAAAAAGCCAGACTGCGTAGCAGTAAAACGAAGCATGATGTTACCTCCTGTCATATCGATTGTCAGTTAGCCTACACTACCTACAAAAGTATTATAGCATACTTTTAGTAAATTCACAATGATTGCAAGAAAAACAAATGCAAATATTATGTGAACACAATAAAAACGAAATGGAAAGCGTCGCATTGCTGTGGTACTTTCCGTGACATTGTAATTATTATTGCTTTTTGGAGAAAACACCCTTGACAAATCTCGTCTCAAAAGGCCCTGCTGTCCAAGTACGCCGCCGACCACGGCCTCAAGAACACTGTCTTTTTCGTTGACGACGGGTACAGCGGCACCAACTTAGCTGAGGTAAGATAGCGTTACCGTTTATGCGGTGGGCGTTATCAACCTCAGCTTTTTATGTTAAATAGCAATACTTTTTACGTCTGCACCTATTTGTCTGAAATAACAGGTGTTTTCTGTGGGCTTTTCGCCGCTGTCTACTTTGCCCACAAAGCTATAAAAGATTTCGATTTTACGGGTGTTCGTTTCCTTATCCAATTCGTGAACAAGAATACGGTCAATAAACTCATGGACGTTTTCGTAGGTCAGTTCATCAATCGCCGTATATCTGCGTACAAGCGCGATAAACTTCTTCACGTCCGCGCCGCGCTCGGCGGCGGTGGAGATTTCCTTTCGCAATTCCGTTATGCGCTGCGTTAAGGTCTTTTTCTCGTCCTCGTAGCCGGAAGTCAGAAATACAAATCTTTCGTCCGACAGCTTCCCAAGTGCGTTATCCTCATACAGCTTGCGGAAAAGAATATCAAGCTCGTTTATCCGCTTCTCGGCTTTGTCAAGTTCTTTTCGCTGCTGCGAAAGGGCTTTTTTCATTACCTGGTCGCTGTACTCGTTGGCGGTGCGTATAAACTCCTGTTCATGCTCCCGCACATAAGACATAACGCGCTGCAAGTCTGCAAGGACAAGCTCTTTCAAAACGGGCTTGCGGATATAATGCGTCGTACAAACAAAGTCATTTCTTGCTCGGTTGCGGTAGTTGCCGCAAGTGTAGGCGTGTTTACGCTCTAATGTTCCCGCGCCCCTAATCGCATACATCTTATAGCCACAATCCCCACAAAAGAGAATCCCTGAAAACAAGTCTATCTCGTCAACCTTTGTAGGGCGTTGCTTCGTAGCAATCCTTTTTTGTGCAAGTTCAAAGGTTTCTTCATCAATCAACGCTTCATGGGTGTTCGGAAAGAAATATTGTTTATCTTCCGGGTTTTTAATGGTCTTTTTGGACTTATAGGACACCTTGCGGGTTTTGCCCGTTACGGTATGCCCTAAATACTCTTTCCGCGAAAGTATGTCATAAAGCGTCTTATCCGGCCAATTATAGTAGGCTTCTAACTGTGGTCGCGGGTGCCGGGTGCTTCCTGTGCGGCGATAGCGGAGTTCGCCAACAGTAAGTATCTTGTTGTCCCGTAGCCAATTTTGGATTTCACAAATGCGGTCGCCGCGTACATACATAGCAAAAATCTGTTTTACAACGTGTGCAGTTTCCGGGTCGGGGATTAGGTGATTGCGGTCGTCCGGGTCGGATAAATAGCCGTAGGGTACTTCACCGTTGACGCGCTCGCCCTTTTGTGCCTTTGCCTGTTTGACAGCCCGGATTTTCTTTGAAGTATCGCGGGCGTAAAACTCGTTAAACCAGTTCCGCAACGGGGTAAACTCGTTATCCTCTCTTGCGGTGTCTACTCCGTCGTTGATAGCGATATAGCGTACTCCATTTTCGGGAAATACAATCTCTATCAATTCGCCTGTTTTCAGATAGTTTCTGCCAAGACGGGAGAGGTCTTTTGTTATAACCGTTGCCACTCGTCCGGCTTCTACTTCCTGCAACATAGCTTGTAGCCCGTCGCGTTCAAAGCTCACTCCCGAAAATCCGTCGTCAACAAAAAAACGAGTGTTCAGTAAATGATGTTCGTCTGCGTATCTTTGTAAAATCAGCTTTTGATTTTGTATGCTTTCGCTTTCGCCTTTCTGCATATCCTCTTGACTTAATCTGCAATACAAAGCGGTTATCTTGTCTGCCTGTAACATTGTTCCTCCTTTCCGACAGCAGACAAGCAAGGTATATGTACTACTGATATTATACCATGTCCCGCTGCGATTGTCATTGCCTAAATGTTAAAAAACGCCCTATTTACGGGAGTTTGCGGCGTTTTGCTCCATATCTTTACGAATGAGCTTTTTGATTTTTTTATCTATTGTGTCCGTCGCTTTTTCACTCTGCGACGCGCAAACGATATAAGTTGTTTTTCCTATTTTATGCTCCGTCTGTGTGACGGGCGTTTGATTTTGCGACAAAAGAAAAGCCCCCCTTTCTTTCGCAACTGTTTATACAGTTTATGAATAGCGGCAAGTCCACTATTCCAATTACATATTAAAGAGGGCTTTAACCGGGCGGCTGTTAGCACAACCTCGCGGGAGTTTCACCCCTGCTCATTTAAGGCAGCTTTACCCATTGCCTGCGACGCTCTGAACGCTCGGACTGTGGCTGTAAAGGCTTGTCTACCCTCAATGCGTGTCGTCGCCCGCAAGCTGCTAACTTGCTTTCCGGCGTTGATGTTGGTCGCTCGGCTTTTCTCCGTAGGGGAAAAGCGTCATGGCGCACCCGCCGTATGGCTCGGCGCAAAAAGGACGTACCCGGTTTGCCCTATACTGCGTCGCCGTTATCTTGCGTCGCTTTCTTTGTCAAGGTGCTTATGGGGCTACTGCGGTTTGGAACGAAACGGAAAAGGGGGTAAGACGTTCCGTTACCGGGTGCAGTTATTCAGCCCGAAACGTGAGGATTGCCCTCATCAGCTTTGCTTGCAGCCTTTGGCGAATATCCTCGTCCACGCCGAAATAGGCGTTGCCGCGCTCGTCGTAGAGCTTTCGCATAGAAAGACTGGCTATGTAGCCACTGAAATGCTGCAAGACAATTTTCATAGCGTCCGGGTCGCCCTTTGTCGCTGCCACAATGACAGGATAAGGAACAAGGGCGATTTCCGGGCAGTCGGTTTGTTTACCATTCGTCCCATTCATCAGCGTGTTCCTCCAAGTATCGTTTTAGATGTTCAAAAGAGCTTGTCCGTCTGTACTGTATCGTGCTGCGCGACGTGTCGAATAGCTTTCCAATCTCAACGTCGGTCATGCCCTCAAAATAGTACAGAAGTATAGCTTTTCTCTTTTCCTCCGGCAATGTGCGGATTGCGTCAAGCAGCAGCTTCGGCGTGATTTTCTTTCCTGCCTGTTGATAGCCCGGCTCGGCTTCTTCCCCTTGAAAATACTTGTCAAGGGTGTAAAGCTGCCGTTCCTCATGCAGGGCAAGGTCGGAAAAAGTTACCTCCTTTGCTCTGTGCCGCCGGATTTCATCATGGGCGTTGCAGGCTTCGTTGTGCAGCACCCGTTTACAGAAACTTTGAAAGATACATTGCTTCTGAAACTCCACGCGATTAGGTTCCATGTTCTCACCTCCTTTCGTGCCGAAAGGTAGGTAGTACCTCCCCCTTTTCGCGGGATAATACAGACGATTTTTTCAAACGCCGAAAAACGGCAAAACTTTTTTTGAAAAAATCTCCTGCAAACGCAAAATGCGCCCGTCCGCAAAACGCGGACGAGCGCAAAGGAAGTAACAGAAGTATTTATATGATTTGACAGTTCATACTTATAGCCGGAATAGCCCCCGTAATGGGTAGGGCTTTTTTTGATAATTCAAAAATGGTCGGATTGTGTCGATAGGTTATGCGCTTCATGGCGGCTACCTCCATTAGCCGCCGTACCTGTCAGCGTTCAGTCGTCATTACTTTTGAGGATAAAAGAAACGGCGGCTTACTTACAAAGCCGTTCCATACGGACAAGTCAATGCCGCTATATGGACGGTTTATGTATCTGCAAAAAAGAGAGCCGACAAACTGTGATTGCTCACAAGTTTATCGGCTCTGCGTCTTTGCGTCTGGCTCTTTGATAATATGTTTATTTTCAGATAAACGGAGATTTATTTTTGGGCGTTCATTTTGTCAATAACTGTTACCTGTAAATCTTTTGCGTCAATTAAACTTTCTTGCTTGCACTTCGGGCAGTAAAGAGGAAAATTTTTTAGTTCCGTATCTGCCCGTATCTGCAACCTTGTCTTATTTCCGCAGATAGGGCAGCGTATCCACTCTATTGCGTTCATGCAACCACCTCCCGCAAAAAACAACATCTGTACATTGTTATTTTGATATAAATTCAGAAACAGCCTTTTTAATTTCTTTACCGTGACCTGACAGCAAATGCCCGCCGCTTTCAAATGAAATAAATGTGCAGTTTGGAAACCGTGATATTACCTTTTCTGTATCTGTATAGCTTGCCAGTTTATCGTCCTTTGCGTGAAAAATCAAAGTCGGAACCTGTAAATCTTCAATAGGATAATCTTCAAAATTCCTTGCCATGTCGGGATTTGTAACGGAAGCGTCCAGTATCACACCATCTTTTCTATCCCTGACAGGGAGCATACTGTAAATTGTGGACGGTTCCATTCCCATAATTGGCTTAAACAATGGGCTAATCAAAAACATAGCATAATCATTACATAAGAACGCAGGCGGCCCCGCATATTCGGCATATCTTTCCGGCTTTGCCATGAGTGGCATTGCAGAACAATATAAAATCAGTCCTTTTGTCCGTTTTGGGTAATCCAAAGCAAATCGGATTGCGATACTGCCACCTGCTGATGTTGCCAACAGATACACTTTTTCAATCCCTAATTCATCTAACAATTCTATATATGCCGTCGCTTGCTCGACAGGAGTTCCATTGCCCAAAACATCACTACCTAAATATCCAAACCTTGACGGAGCAATTATTCTATAATCAGTGTTGAAATCTTCACAGGTGTTATAGGCTTGGTCGTAGCCGCCAAAAATGCCGTGAACAGATAGGATTACTTCACCTTTGCCCTTATCAACATAGCTCATATCGCCATAACTCAAATAAGCTGTTTTTGCGCCATAAGCAGCAAGGTTCTCCTCACTGGATTTTACCGCCATATTACACCGTATTCCCTGAACAATCAGATAGATTGCAAGGACAAGTAAAATACCACCTGTTATGTATATCCACATACACTTATACCAAGCCTTTTCTGTTGATTTTTTCATTCTCGCCGTCCCTCTCGCTTATAGGTTTTACAAAACTCCTGCACCATTAAGGTGAGTTCCTGTTTTGCTTCCTCTACCTCGCCGGAACGCATATCATATTTTTGCAACAAATAAAAGATAGGGGTATAAAAGCGTAATGCAATAATATGGGGGTTATCCCTCTTAATAACTTTGGCGTCCATAAGGTCGGAAAATATTTTTTCTTCGTGGGCGACAGCACCGACTATGAACAAATCTTCAAACAGATTATTAAGCTCTGGGTTATGATAGCGTTCTATCATCATCATTTTTCGGAATTTTGCCGCCACATTATCCTGTAAATAAAACAGAAAAAGTGCATTTGCTACCTCAATAAGCTGTTCTTCGGTAACTGTTTCATAAGAAAAGGAAGCTGTCTTGCTTCCCGGCAGTTGCAAATCGTTTCTGATATTTTCCATGCGCTCCGAGAAAACTTCAACACAGGAATTAAAAATGTCCTGCTTGTTTTTATAGTGCTTATATAGTGACGGCGTTTTAATGCCTACCGCTTCGGCAATATCCCCGACATAAACCGCACTATATCCTTTCTCTGAAAAGAGTGATAGGGCTTCATTCAATATTTTTTGTTTTGTTGTCATACTGCACCTCACTTTTTGCTAATTATAATTAGCCAATTACAGTATAAGCTAATTTGGATTAGCCGTCAAGCAAAACTAAAAAAGTTTACAAAACACTACGCTAATATGCTCTATTTAAGCTAATCCTATGAATTGTGTAGACATATCCCACGGACAATAGGAACTATACAATATAAGAGGGTGAATTGATATGGCAAAAAGACCAGTACCACTATATGACTTTGCAGCTTTCGGGCAAGCGATAAAAGAAGCGCGGACGGGCAGGAATGAGAGCCGCAAGAAAGTAAGCGACGAAATGAACATTTCCCCGCGCTATCTTGCGAACATTGAGAACAAAGGGCAACAGCCGAGCCTGCAAATCTTCTATGAGCTTGTAACCCGTTATGACATATCCGTAGACCAATTCTTTTTCCCGGACAAGACAGCCGGGAAAAGCACCGGGCGGCGGCAGCTTGATAGTCTGCTTGACAGCATGAGCGATAAGGGCATACGGATTGTAACCGCAACGGCGAAAGAGATTGCAGAAGTCGAAAACGAAAACTGAATAGGCTTTAGGAAGCGTTGTAATCTTTTTGAGATTGCAGCGTTTTTCTTTTGCCCTGCTTTGGCAAAATGAGATTTTCGTTGTAGTAGGAGTAAGGGAAAAAGTTTCGTAGCAAGCATAGGAAGCGGGTACCCGCTTCCTTATTTTCGCCCTCCCGCGCTGTGGCGCGTCGGTTGAAAATGGCTTGTTGGGAAGTTTCCCAAACCCTCTACAAACGGAAAGGAGCGTCAGAGCATGGACGGACGGAAAAGGACGGTGCAAATCAAATTCCGCGTTACAGAAGATGAACGCGATTTAATACTGGAAAAAATGAAGCTCATACCCACCCGGAACATGGCGGCATATCTGCGGAAAATCGCAATCGACGGGTATATCCTGCAAGTAGACCACAGCGACATAAAGGCAATGACAGCGGAGATACAGAAAATCGGGGTCAACATCAATCAGATAGCAAAGCGCGTCAATGCGACGGGCAGCGTCTACCAAGAGGACATAGAGGAAATCAAGGGGGTGCTGAATGAGATATGGCGGTTACAAAGATTAAGCCTATTAAAAGCACGTTGAGCAAAGCCCTTGACTATATCCAAAATCCCGCCAAGACAGATGAAAAAATGCTTGTGTCCTCTTTCGGCTGCTCCGCTGAAACGGCAGATATTGAGTTCGGATTTACCCTGTCGCAAGCGTTGGATAAGGGCAGCAATTTAGCGCACCACCTCATACAGTCCTTTGAGCCGGGGGAAACAACGCCGGAACAAGCCCACGAAATCGGGCGGCAGCTTGCCGACGCTGTAACCAAAGGGCAGTATGAATACGTTTTGACGACGCACATAGACAAGGGGCATATCCATAACCACATTATTTTCTGCGCGGTCAATTTTGTAGACCACCACAAGTACAATTCCAATAAAAGAAGCTACTACGGCATACGGAACATGAGCGACAAGCTGTGCCGGGAACATGGCTTATCCGTCGTCGTTCCCGGCAAGGGCAGCAAGGGGAAAAGCTATGCGGAGTACCAGGCTGAAAGGACGGGTACGAGTTGGAAAGGCAAGCTCAAAATCGCCGTTGACACACTCATTCCCCAAGTGTCCAGTTTTGAGGAATTGCTACAACGGCTGCAAGCGGCGGGCTATGAGATAAAACAGGGAAAATATATATCGTGCCGCGCACCGGGGCAGGAACGCTTTACCCGCCTAAAAACACTCGGCGCGGACTATACAGAGGAAGCACTAACAGAACGGATAAGCGGCAAGCGTACCCGCGCCGCCAAAGCTCCACGGGCAGAGAAAAAGGGCGTGTCCCTGCTTATCGACATTCAAAACAGCATTAAGGCGCAAGAGAGCCGGGGCTATGAGCAATGGGCGAAAATCCACAATCTGAAACAGGCGGCAAAGACGCTTAACTTCCTAACCGAAAACAAGATAGAGCAGTACGCCGACTTGACCGCCAAGATAGCGGAAATCGGGGCGGCAAGCGAACAGGCCGCCGACGCACTCAAAGGCGCGGAAAAGCGGCTTGCGGATATGGCGGTGCTTATCAAGAACATTACCACATACCAAAAGACAAAACCCGCCTATGACGCATACCGGGCGGCAAAAGATAAAGGGCAGTACCGCGCCGCCCATGAGAGCAGTATTATTCTGCATGAAGCAGCGGCAAGAGCATTAAAAGCGGCAGGCGTCGCCAAGCTCCCCAACCTTGCCGCCCTGCAAGCGGAATATGCCAAGCTCCAAGAGCAGAAAGAAGCCCTATACGCCGACTATGGCAAGCTGAAAAAACAAGTCAAGGAATACGACGTTATCAAGCGCAACATTGACAGCATTTTGCGGCAGGACAGAGAGCCGGAACGGGGCAAAGAAAACGAACGAGGATAATACGCCGCTTATGGAAATATGCAAAGGTCTGTGATAAGATAGAACTATCACAAATCAGACAGGAGTAGCCCGATATGGAAAAACAGGAAATGCCGGAGTATGAAACCATACGCGCCGCTGTCGCCGGGGAAAAGTGGGCGGTTGAAAAGGTGCTTGAATGTTATTCCGGCGAAATAGACAAGCTCGCAACGGTCAAACGGAAGCAGCCGGACGGGAGCATGAAAGAGGAAATCGACGAGGATATGCGGCAAGCCCTTGTGCTGAAGCTGATAGAAGCTATCCCGCAATTTCCCCTTGATGAATGAGCGCAAAAAAGAACGGGGCGCGGCAGCCAACGAATGGCCACCGCGCCCCGTCTTTTCATGGGTACAGTTTTGAAGTGCCTGTTACGCTCTAAAACAGCGTTTTAAGGGTGTTAGGTATAAATCTCTTGCCGCGTCAAAATCGCGTCTGCAAAGCCGCATAACACAAGGCTTTTTTCGCCCCTACTGCGTAACAAGAGCGCGTCTTTTCCTCATGCGCTCGGCGGCTTGCCTGTTGGTGATACGCTTGCGGCAATCCGGGCAGTATTTGACGCTGTTAGAGCTTGACGCAAAGGACGCGCCGCACACCGTACACTGCCGCTTGTCCTCGCTCTGGTAAAGCTCGGCATAGAGCAGCATATCGGCAGGAAGTACGGCGGCGCGAAACCACTTGCACAAAAGGGAGTAGGAAATAAGCTGCGGACATACGCACTCGTCCCCGTCGTCCAAAAGAATACAATTCCCGTCAATGCAGTTGCAGCACTCTTTTTTCACAAGGGCATTGACGCGGCGGCTCTGTGGCGGCGTCAGCCGCTTAACCGCGCTCATACCTCGTCGGCGGCGTAAACGGCAAGCTCGACATATTCCGCTTCGGTCAAAGCGTCCACTTTCGCAAGGGTGCGCTTTGCAAGCTCCCGCATATCCGCGTCCATGTAAGGCAGGGCGGCGTTGATGTTTTCGGCAAGCTGCGCCTTGCCGCCCTCGCTGTAAATGCTCAAAAGGTTTGTTTCTTCAACGGTCAATCTAATCATGCTCATACCTCCAAATCGTGATTTTTTGTTTTCGCCGCCTTTTTCGGGGCGGTTTTTTTCTTGTCAGCGGCAAGCTGCGCCCGGATAGAGGGGCGGGGCTTGCGAATATCCTTGTCGCGGTTTTCGTCCTTGTCAATCAGCGCATACGTTCCATGCCTGTCTTTGATTGCGGAAAAGGAAAGCGTCTTATAGGGCAGCATGGAAAATAGGCGGTCTGTGTCCTTTGTGGACGCAAGCTGCATAAAAGCCGGAGAAAGCTCCACCATGAAATGCGTTTTATTGGGGCTGTTCGGCGCGTATTGCCGCTTCATTTCCCCGACAATGCGCCGCGCTTCCGTTTCAATCAGCCCGTCATGCAGGGCGGCGATATGTGCCTTGAAATCTCCCGGCGTCAGCGCGTCGCGGCTGTGTTTTTCCTCCCGCAAGAGGTCTTTCAGCGCGTCTGGGTCGTTAGGCTGCGCTTCAAAGGTTTCAAACTTGCCAAGCTGCGGGTCGGGATTGCCGTTAAAAAACTGTCCGGCGGGGTGCGTCCGTTCCCCATGTTCATAAACCAACATGACGGTATCGGCGGCAAGCTCCTTTTCCTTGACGCACTCATAATGCGCGGCGTAGTCCAGTTCGTAAAGATTGCCCTTGATTTTCCCGCGTTCTTTTCCTGTCAGTTCGATTGCATAGGCAAGAACGCGGTCGCGGGTCTGTTCTTTGTAGAAACGCCATGTATTGTGGGGTGCTGTGCCTTTTAGGAAAACGTCGCGCTCCTTGAAGCAATGCGTCCCGGACGGGCGGCAAAACCACAAAAGGGTCTTGTCCTCCATGCGGGGGCTTGCCGCCGCCTTTTGGATAATCTCTTTGTCAACCTCAAAATCGCTTTGGAAAAAGCCTGTGTTCTGCTGCATAATCGCATTAAGGGAAGCGAACACGTCCATGTTTTCAAACTTGCTTAATTTACCCATAGGGTCAGCTCCTTTCCAAATCCTGCGACTTGCTCTTTGTCGGTTTCTTTTTCGCCCGTTCCTTATCAGCTTTAAGCTGCGCCCGGATAGAGGGCTTTTCCTCTTTGCCTTTTCCGCGCTCCTTGTCTGCCTTGATAGCGGCGGCAAGGTCGGTCAAAGAAATCTGCTCCCCGGCTTTCGCCTTTGCTTCCAGTTCGTCCACGGTGGGCGTGTTGTTGATGATACCGTCGAAATTGTTGTCGTTCTGCTCTACGGTGTCCTCGACGTGCTTTAAGGGATTTACTTTCTCCGGCTGCTCGGCTGCTATGGCAAAAGCCCGCGTACCGTCTGCCATGATGTGATATTTCCCGTCGTCCGATTGATGATGAAAACCGTACCCGGCTTCTTTCATCTGCTCATGGGTCATATCGGTCAAGCTGAAAGTACCTCGCGGCGTTTTGATTTTCTCCCCGGTCAAGAAGTCGTCGGGGATAAGCTCTTTTTGCGGCTCGTTCAAAAACTCCGGCACTTGCCGATAACCGAAACTGTCAACGTAATGCGCCGCGTCCTGCCCGTCCTGATGAAGCACTACCATGTCGGAAACGGAAAGGCTGTGTCCCTTAAAATCTTTCGGGTGGTCGATATTAAATTTCTCCCAAATGCTTTCAAGTGTCATATCCGGCGTAAGGGGCGCGGTATAGATAAGGTCATAGTTTGCCGGGTCAACGGCAAGCCCCGCCGCGGTCAGGCGGTCGTAAGGCTCAAAGCGGAAGTCCCGCGTTTCGTCGCCGCGCTTTAGCTGATAAATGGTAAAGGTGTCTTTGTCCGGCTCGGCTTCCAGTGTCGGCTGCTCCGGCTCTGCGGCCTGCTCCTGTGGCTGTTCCTGCGCCTTTGCATACAGTTCTTTCACCTGTCCCTGTGTCAGCTCCCCGGCGATAAGCTGTGCCATAAGTTCGCGGCATTTTTCCGGCGTACCGATATATAAAGCGTCGCCCATTTTAGCGGGTTGGTTTTCTTGTGCAATGACATATTCCTGTAAAATATAACTGTTTTCCCGGCTGTCACTGTAAGGGTTGCTGCGAACATTGTAAATGCTTTCACCCACAACGGCAGGCTTTCCCTGTTCTTTCGTCTGCTGCTGTTCCTTTTGAAGCTCCGCGATATGCCCGTCAATGCTGTTGATGATTTCGGCGGCGGTGCTGCGGATTGTTTCAAGAGAGCTTTTCAGTTCCGCAAGCTCGCGCCCGCTGCTCCACCCGGCGACGTACCCGAAAGAGTAGTCCGACGTGTCAAGCCCGTAGTGTTGGCAGACGGTGTAGGCGATACTTTCCGCTTCCACCTCGCGGGTGCGGCGGTCAACGCGAGGCTGCTGCTCATTCTTCGGGGCGTTAAGGTCAATGTCGTGCAGCTTCGCATGGGCGATTTCGTGAATGGCGGTTTTGAGTGTTTGCAGTTCGCTCATACCCTCGTCAAGCGCAATGCGCTTGTCCTCCAGATGATAATAGCCATGTGCGCCGCCCTCGATTTTCTCAAAGCCGATAGGAACGGGCGCGGTTTTTTCAAGGGCTGCGAAAAAATCCTTGTATTGTTCCACGTCGCCCGTGAGCGTGTCAACGGCAATATCGGGAAGCTCCCGCCCCTCTGTCTGCGACACGTCAAAGACAGATACCACCTTGTAGGCGGGTATGGTGATTTCCTTTTCCTCGGTAACGGGCTTTCCGTCCCTGCCGATAACAGAACGCCCCGTTTTCGGGTCGATTTTCTCCATTTCCTTTTTCACCTTGAACGGCGACGGCGCGATAATCTTAATCCCTTTTTCGCCCTTTTTAACATTGCGCTGAAACTGATTTTTCCAAGCGTTAAAGCCCGCGATAAGGGAAGCGTCCGGCTTTTGCATGGCGATAAGCAGCGTGTTATTGAAGCTGTAATTATGAAACTTCGACATAACGCTTAAATACTCTTTGTAACGCTCGCTGTCGAACAGTTCCGTAATGCCCTGCTCCAAGCGGTCGGTAATCTCTTTGAGCTTTTCGGCGGGCTTCTCTGCGGTAAGGTTGATAGGGATAACGGGCTTCGGCTGCGTCGGCTCGGCGGCAAGGGTCGCCGTCTGTACTGTGGCGGCGTCCATATCCACCTTTTCCGGGTCAAGGCGCGTTTGCTGCGGATAGCTCATAATGCGGTATTCCTCCGGCACGTCGCGCCCGTCGTACCACTCCGTAAAGGAGTTTTTGTTGTTGTAGATATAGCCCTGCTCGGTGAAGCGTCCCCCGTCGTTGATAGCGGCGTCGCGCCCGTAGTCCTCGTACATGAAATACTTTTTTGCTTCTGCGGGAAGCTCCAATTCGTCCAGTTCGTCAATGAGGTAATAGCCGTAATCTTCTTCGCTCTGGACGGTGGGATAAATCCAATAGCAGTCAAGGTTTTGTGCAAGGTTGATTAGGTCTTTGAGGTTTCCGGCATACTCGCCAAGCGTAACCGCCGCCGTAAACTTCGCCTTGTCCTCGTCCCGCTGCATTTCCAAGAGCTTCCCTAAATAATTCAGTTCGTCCACGCTGCCGCTTTGGATAACTTCAAGCGGCACGTCAAAGGGGCAGTCCTCGGTACTGGCAAAGCCGTTGATAAAAAAGTCCTGCGGGTTGTCGGCGGTAATGCCGACGCTCTGCATAGCTTCGTGAAGCTGTTCCTCTGTGGCGGGCATGGGAAGCCACGCGCCGCCCGGTACGCCCGTTTCAAAACGGCTGCGGCTGTCAATCAAGACAGAAAATTGTTCGCTCATTTGTTCACGCTCCTTTCGCTGTTCGGTATTTGAGGGAGTAGGAATATCGGCGGCGTGTTCGGGCGTTTTTTGTTCCTCGCCCTCAATGGAGTAGCCGGGTAAAAGCTGCCCGTTCACCTTGAAATGCTCGGCGTATTCTTTCGGAATGGGCGGCGATACCTCTGTAAAAAGATGGTCGTATGCCTTGATACGTCCGTTCAAATATTTTTCCATAGCCGCCTTATCAGAGAAAACCTTGCTATGCTGTCCGGCAATTTTAGCCTGTTGGTGTCCTGCGGGGCTGTTGGTGCGGACAGTCCAGGTCAACTCCCATCTGTAAGGGACGGATTTTTGCGCCGCCGTATCATATAGAGTGCGCTCGTAGGTGCGGTAGTCCATTTGAAATACCCTGTTACTGATAACATGGCGGTATTCTTCCTCCTGCCACTTGTTTTCCGTATGCTGGGCGGCGGGCGTCCTTGCGTACTCAATGGCTTTGTTCAGTTCAAGGGTCTTGCCCGCTTGCTGCTCCCATGCGGCGGCTTGCTGCTGTAAGCTCTCGAAAATCGCCCGTTCTGCCGCCGCGCTTTCCTCGCGCATGGCTTGTAATTGTTCGACGGTCAGGGCGGTAAGCGCGGAAATATCCGCGTTTTCACTTTCAAAATATATAGTGCGCTCAATCCGCATGGTGTCGGCGGCTTCCAATTTGTCATGGTCGTATGCGTGATAAGACATAGATTTTTCGCTCCTTTCCTTTTGGTTTTAAGAGGGTTTGGGAAACTTCCCAACAAGCAAAATCCCCGCAATCGTCGTCAGACGAAAACGGGGATTTTACGGAAGTGGGTACCCGCTTCCTATGCTTGCTGCGTAAGTTCTTTATTCCTCGCAATCTCAATACGGTAGTTGACGTATTTCCCGCCTGTGTCGGCTAAAACAATGCTCCCGTCGTAGGTTTTGCCCGTTTTCGGGGAATACAGCTTTTTCACTTTTACCTTGCCATTCTTCAAAAGCTCTGCGGCGATTTTCGGGGTAAAGGCGGTTTTTCGTTCCTCGAAAAAGCGGTCATTCTTCCACATGACAAAAGCGCAATCCCTGTTGGAACAGTAGTAGTTTTTCCTGCCCTCGTAGACGTTGCCGCCGCAACGGGGGCATTTGCCGATAACCGCCTTTTCCTCTTTGAACAAGCCTTTTTGACTGTCGGCAAGGAACGGATAGGCTTTCACAAGCTCCCGCGCCATGTCCTCGATACCCTGCATGAAGCTGTCCGGGTCGGCTGCGCCCTTTGCAATCTGCGTCAAGGCATTTTCCCATTCGGCGGTAAGCTGCGGGGAAGTGAGCGTTTCGGGCAGGACGCAAACAAGGTTGTTTCCGTCTTTGGTGGGGATAAGCTGCTTGCCCCTGCGCTCGGCAAAGCCGGATTTCACGATTTTTTCTATGACAGCGGCGCGGGTGGCGGGAGTGCCAAGCCCCCGGCGTTCCGCGTCCTCGTCGGTTTCCGCGCTCCCTGCCCGTTCCATAGCCGAAAGTAAACTTGCTTCGTTGTGGGGCTTCGGGGGCTGCGTGTCATGCGCCGTAACCTTTGCGGCGGGGTGTTCAAAGCTCTGCCCCTCAGTAAAGGGCGGCGCGTCCAAAGCAAGATTGTTTTCCTCGTCGTCGGTATCGGGCTTGCCTTTCAGCGTCGCCCGGTAGCGGCGTTCAAGCTCTTTCCACCCAGCGGCAAGCACCGTCTTTCCCTTTGCGGTAAAGCTCTGTCCGGCGCAAGAGAAAAGCGCCGTAACTGCTTCGTAAACGTGCGACTCTGCGGCGGCGAACAGCAGACGCGCCCCGGCAAGGGTGAGGATATTTCTTTCGCTCTCCGGCAGCGTCGCAATCTCGGTTTTCGCAAGCTCCATAGTGGGGATAATGGCGTGGTGGTCTGATACCTTTTTGCTGTCAAGCGTCCGGGAAATGTCGGGCTTGAAGTCCGCGCCCTGCATGAAAGGCAGCTTGCCGCAAAGCAGGGCGGCGATACTTGCCGCCGTTTCGCCCATGTCGTCGGTGAGAAATTGGCTGTCCGTTCTCGGATAGGTCAAAAGCCGCTTTTCATAAAGGGCTTGTGCAAGGTCAAGGGTCTGCTTCGCGGTGTAGCCGTAAATGCGGTTTGCTTCCCGCTGTAAACTTGTGAGGTCGAACAGGCGGGGCGGCTGCTCGGTTTTCTTCTCGCGGGTGAGGGAAACGCAAACGGCCTGCGACGTTTCGCAAGCCGTTTTAAGTGCCTGTGCTTCCTCGGCGGCGCGGATCCTCTCGCTTGACGCTTCCACGCTGCCCAAAGAAAGACGGACGATATAGTATTTTTCTTTTTTGAATGAGGTAATCGCCGCGTCCCGGTCTACAAGCATTTTTAAGGTCGGGGTCTGGACGCGCCCCACGTTCAGGGTCTTGCCATGCAGAACGGAAAAAAGGCGTGTGGCGTTGATACCGATTATCCAATCAGCTTTTGCCCTGCATAGCGCGGACGCAAAGAGCGCGTCGTATTCCCGCCCATCTTTGAGGTCTGCAAAGCCGCGCCGGATTGCTTCATCTTCCATAGAGGAAATCCAAAGGCGGCGCATGGGCTTGTTGCAGCCCGCCATTTCATAGACGAAACGGAAGATAAGCTCGCCCTCGCGCCCTGCGTCGCAAGCGTTCACCACGTCGGAAACGTCGGCGCGGTGCATGAGGTCTTTCAGGATTTTGAATTGCTTGCCCTTGTCGGCCGCAACGGTGTACTGCCATTCCTGCGGCAGAATGGGTAAGGCTTCATAGCTCCATTTTTTGAACTGCTCCCCGTAAGCGTCAGCCTGTGCAAGCCCTACCAAATGCCCGACGCACCATGAAACGAGATACCCGCCGCCCTCGATATATCCGTCCTTTTTCTGCTTCACGCCAAGCGCGGCGGCGATACTCTGGGCGACGCTCGGCTTTTCTGCAATGACTAACGTATAACTCATTCTTCGCCCTCCTGTTCTTCATCTTCGGAAGCGTCCCCGTTTGGGTCGTCGGCTTCCGGCTCCGGCTCGTCCGCGTCGTAGTCCTCAAAGTCAAAATCTTCAAGGTCGGTGCCGCCCTTGACGCTCTGCTTCGGCTTCATAATCTTAAAGTAGTAGAGCGCACCCCCGCCGCCAAGCAGGGCGACGATAAGGAAAATCACAAGCCCGCCCATGCTGTTTTTTTCTTCCGGCTCCGGCTCGTCCTCCGGCGCGGTAACGGCTTCCTTGCCCGCGCACTTGCTCATATCCGTAGAGCATACCGGGCAAGCGGTATTCACGCTTCCTGCGGCGCATTTGTCGGTACAGCTACAAACGGCGGGCGGCGTTTCGGTTTTGCCATTTTCGTCCTCAATAATTGACATTAAATCGGCGTTGTCCACTTGATTGAGGAAATGGACGGTGTTTTCACCCTGCGCCGCTTTGTCAATGACGATATAGAAGTAATCGCCGCCCCTGCTCTGGACGACGATAAATTGCTTATCTTCGGCGGCGTCGCCCTCGATATTATCAATCAGTTCCATATTGCCCTCCGGCGTTAAGGGCTGCGGCTCGGTTTCCACAATCACGTTGCTGTCGTCGGTGGGGATTTCCTCGCCGCCGCCCGCATAGGCGGTAACGGAAAAACCGCACGTTAAGATAACGGCGGCGAAAAGTACGGTCAGCGTTCTAAAAATCCTTTTATTCTTCATCTTCGGTGTCCTCCTGTTCTTCGGTGCGGTCTGCGGGTACGGTGGCAATGCCGGGGATAGGCTCGCCCGAAAGCATAGCGGTAAGCTCGGCGGGGGAAACGCGCATAGAGCGCACAAGGGAAATGATTTGCAGATTTTCCGCTTCGGTTTTCTGCGCTTCAAGCCCTTTCAGCTTGTTCTGGTACTCGGTGATTTTCTCCCTCGTTTTCTGCATTTCCTTTTCAATGCGGTCAATTTTGTTAGTTGCCATAGTGTCAAAACTCCTTTCTTCGTTCAAAAAATAGTTAGTTCCAATTCATCAGCCCATAGCCCTTGATACAGCCATAGTCAAGGGAATAGCTCTTGATTTTGCAGGCGTCGCCGGAATTGCCCTCGACGGTATAGACGCGCTGCCCGTCGGTGCCGATAACAAGCCCTACATGGTCTGCGCTCCCGTCTAAATCCCAATCGAAAAAAATAGCGTCGCCGGGGGCGATATTCTCATAGCCCCTTGCGCCCCATTGCCCGCGTGAGGTAAACCACGGAATACCCTGCGACTGGCAAGCCGCAAAGCGCGGCTCGGATAAGCCCGCCTGCCCGTAGCACCAGGACACGAAACAGGCGCACCACTCCACGCGGTAATCAAAGCCGTACCAGCTCCAATAGGGGTAGCCGCCCACGTTGCCGACTTGCCGCTTCGCAAGGTCTACAATGGCGGTGTTGCCGGGGCGTGTGCCGTTTACAAGCTGTACGCCGCTTAAATCCTCGGACGCGCTCGTATCGGGAGAGCCGCCGCCGAAAAGCAGCGGTTTGTTGCCGCTTGTTTCCAGATATACCCGGTACATTTCAAGCTGTTCCGGCGTCAAAAGCTCCGGCACAAATGAGGATATGGGCTTGTTCGTCAGCTTCACATTGAGAATATAATAGTTGTAGGGTACTTCAACCTCGTATTCGTAGGTTTCCGTCGTCGTTTCTCCCGTTTCCGGGTCTGTAACAATGCGGGTGCCTGTCCGGGTTTCCGTTCGATAGCGCACCTCTATTTCCTCGGTTAGCGTCAAAGTGTACTGCATATCAAAGACGCGGTTTAGCTCCGCCTGTGCGCTCTGCGGGGTGTAGCTCTGCAAAAGCGCGGTGAGATAGGACGCTAATTCGTGCGGGTTATGCCCGATATTCGCAAGGTCATAGCGGTATTCGTCATAGCCCGGATAGTCGCGCTCGATATTGTCAATCTGGTTTTGTAGTTCGCTTTCCTTTGCGGCATAGGCATTTTCCACCGCCACAAGGTCGCTGTCCTCCGACGTGTAGGACGTTCCCACGATACCGTTCAGCGTCCCGGAAAACATAGCCCCGCAAGAGGACAGCCCCGCCGATACCATGATGAATAAGAGCAGCGCGGCAATGGCGATACAAACGCCCGCCGGGTGCCGCGCCACAAATGCCGCCGCCTGTCTTGTCTTTTCTGCGGTTTTCTGCGCCGCCCTTCGGGTGTTCTCGGCGGCTTTCTTCGCGGTCTTTACGCCGCCCGTTTTCGCCGCCTTTGCATACTGCCGCTTGATTTGCTGCTTCTGCCAAAAGCGGGAAACGGGGTTGCTCGCAAGCTGCGGATTGTCGGCAAGGGTCTTGTGGTACTGAAAATTGACGTTTGCCTTGAACGCCGCCTTTTCTGCTTTCGCCGCCGCCCGGTAGGGTTTGAGCTTGTGGCTGCGGTAGCCCTGTTTCACTTTCCGCGCCCCGTACTTTGCGCCGCGCTCCGCTAATTCCTCGGTTTTGTGCGCCCCCTCCACGCCGGAATTGTCTTTCTCGACGCTGTGGATTTTGTTGTGAACGAAAATACCCGCTTCCTGCGCGGGGCGGGATAGCGGGTTTTTGTGGGGCTTGCCGCCCGGTATGGGCTTTTCCTGTCCCTCGAAATGCAAACGGGTTTTGCCCTTGCCGGTGGCTTCGTCAAAGGTGCGCTCCTTAACAAGTTTTTTCTGCTTTGGGATAGCCGCCTTTGCCGCGTCCAAGCGGTCGGCGGCTTCATTGGATTTCCTGATGTACTTTTCAAGCTCCGGCGCGTTTAATTCCTCGTCGGTGAATTGCAGACGGGAAGATTTGGTCTTTGCTGTTGCTTCCGCATGAGCTTTCCGCGCCGCCTTTTTACTTGCCTTGCGGGTGTGCCGCCCGTCGATATGCTCAAAAACGCGCTCGGCGGTGGCGGTGTCCGGCTTTGGGGCAAGCCCCGGCGTATGGGGCGGCGACGTGCCGGAAGATAGGGGGGTAAGCTGCGCCGCCGCGTCCTGTGCCGCCTGTTCGGGCTGCTTTGTAAGGTCTGCGTCCTGCGCCCGTTTGCTGATAAGCTCGGCGGTTTCTTTCGTTTCGTTTACTTCAATCAGCCCGTCGCGGCTCATTTTCTGCGTGATTTTGTCGCGGGGCTTCATTGGGTCTTTCAAGTGTCCTCACCTCCAATCCGCGCCCTTGCAAGGGCGCAATATTCAGCGTTCAGTTCAATGCCGATATAGCGGCGGTCAAGGTTTTTCGCCGCAAGCCCCGTCGTGCCGCTTCCAAAGAACGGGTCAAGCACAACGCCGCCTTTCGGACAGCCCGCCAAAATGCACGTTTCCGCTAACTTCGGCGGAAACGCGGCGAAATGCCCGCCCTTGTAGGGAACGGTGTTGATAAGCCATACGTCGCGCTTGTTCCGCATGGTAGGGATAAGCGCGTCGTCGTAATAGCCGCCGCTTCGCGCCTTGTTGATACCCTGTGGCTTGCCCTGTCCGGGTACTTCATCAGCGTACTTTGTGTTTGCGCCGCGCCCTTTTCGGTACCGCGCCGCCGTTGTGGGGGCTATCGGCTCGGCAATGGCGGCGGCGTCATAGTAATAGCTCTTTGACTTCGTAAGCAGAAAGACGTTTTCATAGCAGCGTGTCGGGCGGTCTTTGACGCTCTCCGGCATGGGGTTTTCTTTCTGCCAGATAATAGAGCTTCGCAAATACCACCCGTCCCGGCGCAAGGCAAAGGCAAGCAGCCACGGAATACCGATTAAATCCTTTTGCTTGCAGCCCTGCGCCCTGTGGTTGATAGAAACTTGCTGCCCGGTCCTGCCTTTCGGATTTTTAGGGTCAAAATGATTGCCCTTGCTGCCTGTGCCGCAATAGGTGTCCGCGATATTCAGCCAAAACGTACCGTCATTTCTCAATACCCGTTTCAGTTCATGGAAAACCTCAACAAGCCGTTTGATATACTGCTCCGGCGTGTCCTCCCGGCCTATCTGCGCGTCAAGCCCATAATCCCGCAAGCCGTAGTAGGGCGGCGACGTAACGGCGCAATGGACGCTTTCGGCGGGAAGCTCCCGCAAGGCAGGCAGGGCGTCGCGGTTGATAATGGTATCTAACATCATGCGCCGCCCACTTCCCCCGGCTTCGTCGTCATTACCCTGTAAAGCTCGGTATCTGTCGGGAAGCGGTCAACGAAAGGCAGCACCACGTTTCCATAGAAGATAAGCCCCTCGCCCGCTTCGGTGTGGGTAACGTATTTCATCTGCTGCGGCGAAATGGATAGCTGCTTTGCAAGGATAGCCCGGTCGCCCGCCGCCTGATTGAGCATGAGGACAAAATCGCTGTTTTCAAAGATATTCTCCACCTCGCGGCTTGCCAAAAGGTCTTTGACGTTCTGCGTAATGGCTGTGGGAATACCGCCCCATTTTCTGAAACGCTTCCAAATCTCCACGCTGTAAGCTGCGGTCTGTTCCTCTTTCAAGAGCAAATGAAACTCGTCCATGTAGTAGCGCGTCGCCTTTTGCTCGGCGCGGTTGACCGTTACCCTGTTCCATACCTGGTCTTGCACAATGAGCATACCAAGTTTTTTGAGCTGCTTCCCAAGCTGTTTAATATCAAAGCAGACAAGGCGGTTATTCAGTTCTACATTCGTGCGGTGGTTAAAGACGTTCAGGCTTCCCGAAACGTAAAGCTCCAACGCCGCCGCGATACGCGCCGCTTCCGGCTCCGGCTGCTTCAAAAGCTCGTCGTACAGGTCGCCCAATATCGGCATTTTCGCCGGGTCGGGGTCTGCAAGGAATGGGCGGTACACGTTGCGTACAGCGCGGTCAATGACGGTCTTATCGACGGGCTGCAAGCCCTCCTTGCCGCCTATGACAAGCTCGCAAAGGGAAAGGATAAAGTCGCTTTTCAGCGCAAGGGGGTTGTCGTCCTCGCTGTAATTGAGGTTTATATCCATCGGGTTTACATACTGTGTGCTTGTGGGGGAAATGCGGATAACCTGTCCGCGTAACCGCTGCACAAGGGGGTAATACTCGGCTTCCGGGTCACAAATGATAATGTCGTCGTTGGTGATAAGAAAGGCGTTGGTAATTTCACGCTTCGCTGCAAAGGATTTTCCGCTATTGTGAACGACAATGCCGCATGACAGCATGAAGTTTCCATACGGCTCTACGGTCATGTCAAAAACCGGAACCGGCGTTTTAAGCTGCACCGGCTCTATGGAAACAATCTTGTGTTCGGGTACTAATGCCGTTCCCGGCCGTAAATACTGTGCTTCCACATAGCCGGATTTTTCCGTTAAGAAACGGTGTTCGGGCGTACAGGAAATGCAAGCCCCTGTATCTAATGTGACTTTTACCAAAGCGTCCGTATGCTTCGTTATCTGCACATCATATCCGACAGAGGGAACCAGTCTTTTTGTGCCGAAATCATAGCTGATTGCCGCCGCACTTTGTTTTTTCGCGTAGAGGGTAGCAAAATCAACCTCGCCCCCGTCGGAAAGGCGGATTTTTGTATCGCCTGTAAAGCAGCCCGGCGTTCCCAAAATCAAGCCGTTAGGGTTTTTCAGCTTCTTGCGGTCACAAAGTATCATGTTGTTGCTTAATGCGTTCAGCCCGTAGTAGAGGGCTTCGCCCTGCTGAAAAAGCTCCTGCGTGATGAACGGAATGAAAATGGCGGTGCTGCTCGTCGTCAAGCCCCGGTTGATAGGGATTAGGTTATTCCCAAGCGGAATACTCGACGTTAAGCCCGCTTCCTGCTGATAGTCAAGGCGGGTTAAAGCACAATTATATTTCTGCGCGATACCCGCCGCCGCGAACACGTCATTTTCAAGTTTCCGTTTCGTGTCCGCAAGGTTTACCACAAGAAAGGTCAAGAGGAACATTCTTTCATTCCTGCTCTGTAAGTCCTGCAAGAGATTTTTTGCTTCGCCGCCATAGGTGGCAAGGTCGGACGGAATTATATCCATGTCATACCCGCTGCGGACAGCTTTTTTCTGTTCCTCAATCTTCATCTTGTCTAAATCCGTTATCTTGCGTTTGATGGTCTTGATTGCTTCGGTCTGGTCGATACTCTTGATATGCAGATTGACGATAACGCCCGTTTCCAAGTCGAGAATATCCGCAAGCATACGGTCGTTAAGCTCCGGCGCAAGGATTTCAAGGAAGCTCGCCGCGCCGATTTTGCGCCCCATGCGGAATGTGCGCCCCTCTCCAAAGCGGAAAGAGGACGGGGCGATAAAGTCCTTTGTCGTAAGCCCCGACGGGGTGAGCCAGTCCCAAGAGAAGCGGAACGGCTCGCCCTCCGGGTGGAATACGCTGTGCAGGGCTTCCAAGCGGTTATAGCCCGTCATGGGGCGGGCAGACACGCCAAGCACCTTAAAATTGTTGAGTACGTCGGTTTCGATACGGGCAAGCCGCGCCTTTGCCGCGCTTAAATTGTCGGCTTCAACGGAAAAGGTGATGTACTTTGACTTCACAAGCCCGTTGTTGCCCTTTGCAAGCTGATTTTTCAGCATATCCGCGTATTCGGTACGGATAGAGTTGAAAGCGTCGTCCTGCGGGGCAATGTCGATAGTCTTTTGCGCCTTTTCCTGCTGCGCCCCCTGATTGATAAAAGAGAGCTGCACCGAAACGGAAGCGTCAAAGTAGTTGAGGAAGTCGCACCAGTTTTCAAAGATAGCCGTTTTATCATCAGCCTGTGCAAGCTGATAGTTAATGTCGTCGTACTCCAAACACTTGCTGTATTTCTTTTCCGACACCTTGCAGATACCGTCCGGGTACATCTGCAAGTAGGGGATAGTCTGCTGCGCGGTGTGCGCCTTTCCGTCGCCCTTTGCCTTTTGGATAAGGGCGGCGATTTCCTTTCTCTCGGCGCGGGTCAGCTTCCGTTTAGTTCTTGCGGGTGCGGCTTCCCGCGCCTTTTTGTTTTTTGCCGTTGACAATAGCCGATACCTCCTTTTCAAGTTTTCTCTGCCGTTCCAGTACGGCGTATAGGTTTTCTGTCTGGTAGGGTCGTTCTTTCGGACGGACAAACTTTGTCTGAATGATGTTTTTCACCACCACTTCAAGGGGCTGTCCATGCTTTTCGTACATGGCGAACAAGAAGCAGGGGAGCATGACAAGTATCATCACAAACGCCGCAAGGCTCGTCCCCGCGCTGTCTTTTAAGAGAAAGAAAAGCGGCAGTCCGATAATGAGGGCTACCGCAAAACAGATGATTTGCCGCTTCGTCAGATTGAAAGCGACTTTTGTTTTGATTTTAGACAAGTCTTTCGGTACAGGTACATACGCCAAGTGAAAACCTCCTTTCTGCGGGGAAACCCCGCGTTTCTTTTAATGTGCGTTGAATATGGATTTTGCCAGTGCGCCGGATTTGAACAGGGAAAAGCAGAGGATAACGGTGTAAGCTGCAAGGGAAAAAATCGCGCTGTGCAGGTTGTCCGCTACAATCAAGCTGTTTACCAAAACCGCATAAATGCCGACGCATATCATAATCAAAAAGCCCTGAAAGCCGAGGGCGATTAAGGCTTTGAGGTAGTTGTTTCCAATCTGCCCCCACTCCCGGTTTGTCATTGTGGCGAATGGGATAGGTGAAACGGAACAGTATAGGTAAATCTCTATCATACGCCCGTACAGGATAACCGTTATCAGCACCGACATGATTTTCATGCAAAGGCTGACTAACGACGTTTCCATGACGAGCAAAAGCAGTTCGGGGATTTCCATTGCTTCAAGTCCGTTCTGCATGGCTTCGAGGGCGGCGGCAACATCAATATCTGTGCTGCCGCCGATAACCCCCGCCGCGCCGGAAACAACGTGCTGCGCCATATCGAACACCGCCATAGTGATGTCAAAGGTGTGCGTAACGAGATATACCGCTACAAACGCCTTGAAAAACCACTTGAAAAACATGAACGTGTCAACGTCGTGCAGATTGTTCTTTTCCGTTACCATGCTGATAAGCTCCACGCATAGGACGTAGGTAATGACAAGCCCCGCAATGGGTACGATTACATTCTCCGATAAGGTGCGTATCATGGAAAATATACTCGCGTTCCACCCTTGCGGGGTTTGCCCTACCTGTCCTGCGATTGTGCCGACTTTTTCGTTTACGTCCCCGAACATAGTTGACAGATTACCGTTGATGGCTCCGATTAAGATACCTTTTATCCAATCGCTAATCGCGTCAAGTATGCTCTGCATAAGCTGTTACCCGCGCTTATACAGTGAACAGGCCGGACAGCAGCGGCACAAGCACCATGCCGATAAGCGCAACGCCGCCGCCCGCCATGAGCTGTTTCATGCCCTGCGATTTTGCTTATGTGTGATAAAGAAGCAATAGAAGTGCAAAAAATTTTGCCGTTCCTATCCGACACTTGGCCATTGTGTCGGATAGGTCGGGCGGTTATTCGGGCAAGTCAATCTTGCCGACAAAGCTGTAATAAATCTCAATGTCCTGCCTGCGGGTGCCGTTCTCATCATAGCTGCACTCATGCACCACAATTTTCTCGATCATTTCCCGCAAGAGAGTGGGGGTCAGTTCTTCAAAGGCAAGGTGCTTGCGGACAATGCCCATAAATTTCTCGGCGTTGACGGTAGCTGCCTGTGACTTGTCCAGTTCGGCTTGCAGGGCGGCGGCTCTCTTTTTCAGCTCCGCTTGCTCGGCTTCGTAGTCAGCCGACAGTTCCATGAAACGCTCATCGCTGATTTTGCCGTTTACATTGTCCTCATACAGCCGCTTGATAATGCGGCTGATTTCAGAAATGCGTTCCTGCGCCTGTTCAAGCTGCTTGATGGCTGCGGCGGTCTTTCGCTTGCCGCCGATCTCGTTCTGCTGGACAAGTAGTTTCACAAACCGGCTCTCATGCTTGGCTGCGTATTCGGTCACTTGCCGGAGATTTGCCAGGACACCAGCGGTCAACAGATCGGTGCGGATAAAGTGCGCCGTACAGTTGCGGGTGCGCTTCTTGTAGCTGCCGCAGATGTAGCAGTCCTGTTTGCGGTCTTTGTTCTGATACCGCTGCTGATACAGCACATGGCCGCAGTCGGCGCAGAACAAAATCCCGGAGAACAGCCCCACTTCATCGTAGCGGTTCGGGCGTTTGCGCTGTTTGCGTAACTCCTGCACCCGTTCCCATGTTTCCTTGTCGATGATCGGCTCATGGTGGTTCTCGAAAATGGCCTGCTTCTCGACGGGGTTCTCTATGCTGTGCTTGACCTTATAAGAAGGCTTTTCCGTTTTGAAGTTCACCAGACATCCGGTGTACTCTCGGTTTTCGAGGATATGAACGACGGTGTTGGTCGCCCATTTGCACTCATAGCCTGGGTGATAACGGCGGGTGCTGCCTGTCCGCTGATATTCCAGCGTCCCCGGCGTGGGGATTTGCTGCTCCGTCAGCATACGGGCAATCTTGGTCGGGCCGTTCCCGGCAAGGCAAAGCTGGTAAATCTGCTGCACCACCGGGGCGGCTTCCTCGTCTATAATAAAATTCTCGTCCTCGTCCATCACATAGCCGTAAACCGGCTTGCTGGTAACAGGCTTGCCGCTCATGCCTTTTGACTTTTTCACTGCCTTGATTTTCTTGCTCGTATCTCTCACCAGCCATTCATTGAACAGATTTCGCAGCGGGGTAAAATCGTTGTCCATGCCCTCGCTGGCACTGTCCACATTATCGTTGACAGCGATAAAACGCACACCCTTTTGAGGGAACAGCATTTCCGTGTAAAACCCTACCTGCAAGTAGTTTCGCCCTAACCGGCTCATGTCCTTGACGATGACCGTACCCACTTTCCCGGCTTCAATGTCCGCAAGCATGGCTTGAAATCCGGGCCGCTGGAAGTTCGCGCCGGAAAAACCGTCGTCGGTGTACCAGCGCAGATTGGTAAAGCCGTTCTGTTTTGCGTAGGTTTCGAGTATCCTTTTTTGGTTCGATATGGAATTACTCTCGCCTTGCAATTCATCCTCGTGGGACAATCTCGGATAAAGGGCGGTAATGAGGTTTTGGGTGGCTTGTCTTAACATAAAATCCTCCGTTTCCGACAGCCAGCCCCACTATTCCGTGGTTTCATTGTACCACGGAACGGCGGGGGCTGTACAGCGGCAAAAGCGTTAAATTTGCTTCTTTACAGCTTTTCAATTTTCCGATTTTTATGGTATGGGTTGTCGTCCCATATTTGCAGTAGAAAAGTTCATAACTCCGTGGTATACTCTGATTTAACAAAAAAATCAGAAGTTAAAGGAGAAAACATGAAGTATACAATAGATGAATTAACCGCGGCCAAAAGGCAAATTGATTCAACTCTGCACAAGCTAAGAGAAACAGTAAAAACATTTGAATCAAAGGATAATTCCGAGCGTTATAAATCACAAATCACATTGGCAAAGAGAAGAATAAAAGCCTTTGAAATTGCAAATTATTTTATAGAGAATGAGATTAAGAATTGCTAAAGCACTTCCGATTTTCGTTCCAGCGGTCATGCTCCCTGGCATGGCCGCTTTTCCATGCCCCGGTTCACGCCGGATAAGTCGGCTCCTGTGTAGCAGCGGCTTCCGCTTCCAGTACCCGCGCCATTTTGTCGGCGGCTGTGGTTGTGGTGTCTTTCTTGAAATAGCCGGACACGACAAGGACGGAATTGCCCATGCGGATTTCCGTCACACAGTCAGGGCGGCGGGTGGTGCGGGTGTCGTGCTGCTTGTTATCTGCCATAGGCAATACTCCTTTCAGTCGGTAATCAGTTTCTTCATGCTCTCCATTTTCCGCTTGGCGGTTTCCTGCCGGAAGTTGTCGCCGGTAAAGCGTACCGGGACGCACATGGAAAGCAGGCGGTCATAAATCCGGGAATGGGCGGTGTCCTCCGGGTTGTGCAGGTCGTCCAGCGTAAGGTTGGTCGTGACGATCAGCGGCTTGCCGCTGCGGTAACGGCTGTCAATCACATTGAACACCTGTTCCAGCCCGTATTCCGTCCCGCGTTCCATGCCGAAGTCGTCAAGGATCAGCAGCGGATAACGACAAAGGCGGGAAATGTACTCGTTGCGCCCCTCAAAGCTGGCGGCAAGGTCATTGAGGATAAGAGCAAAGTTCGTCATGCGGACGGGGATTTCTTTCTCCATGAGGGCGTTTGCGATACAGCCTGCAAGGTAGCTTTTGCCGGTGCCTACGCCGCCCCAGAACAGGCAGCCGATATTGTCTGTCCGCATATCTTCCCAATGCTCCACATACCGGCGGGCAAGCCCGGTCTGCGGGTTCCTGCCGTTGTCGTTCTCGAAAGTCCAGTCCCGCATGGTGGGGTCGGTAAAGCCCCGGCGTTTCAGTTCTTCCACGGTGTCAAGGTGTCTGCGCCGCTTTTCGGCGGCTTCCCGTTCCTCGCGGGCGGTTCTCTGGCAGTCGCACTCTGCCGGGTGGCGGTCGCGCCCGAAGATAGCGGCCTTATCCGGCGCAAAATAGGCTTCTTTCGGCTTGCGGCACTTGCCGCAGTACAGTAAACCGTCCTCGCCGGTGTAGTCCTCCGGCTCCGGGATGGTGGTCGTCATATTCTCCAAAACCGCGTTGATTTCATTCTTCATAAACTCTCGCCCTCCTTGCATGAGTAGTCTGGTATGCCCTTTTTAGGGGCTTCCTTTTTGTCGTTCCCCGCCCATATCCGCAGGGCGGCGGCATAGTTCTGGTAGCTTTTCCCGTTGGCGGCAAGGTAGCGGCTCATTTCCTCGATGAACCGTTCCAGCCTGTCAGGGTACTCTGCCTGCAACTCGTCGTATTCGGTCTGTGACAGAAAAATATTTCCATATCGGCCATAGGGCGCGGACGGCCCCCCACTCACTCCCTTTGTTTGGCTCTCTGTAAGGTTGTTTATAGTAGTTTGGTTAGGGGACGGTTTTCCGACCATCATAAGGTCGGTTTTCTGACCATCAGTAGGACGGTTTTCCGGCTCTATGAGGGGCGGACTTCCGGCCATCAGTTGGTCTGAAAACTGTACCTGTGGCACTGGCGGTACTTTGACATAAAGCCGGTTCGGTGCGGAGAAGCCGCCCCGTTCCCGTTCCAACAGCCCCGCCGTGTCCAGTTCATTAAGCGCCCCCTTGATGGTGGTGCTGCCTTTATCCAGTATTTCTGCTATCTCCGCGATGGGATAGATAATATAAATCCTGCCCTCGTCGTCCAGCCACTTGTTTTTCTGGGAGAGGGTGGAACGGTCTAACAGCAGCGAATACAGCAGCTTGGCGGTCTGTGAAATCTCCATTTTCAGCAGGAAACGGGGATACGGCAGATAGGCGGGCAGCCGCGTGTCTGCCCTGATATAATCAGCGATAGGATCACCTCCCTGTGTTCGGGTTGATTTTGGCGTATTGTCACGCATTAAAACGCCGTTTCCGGGGGAAAAGGATAAATGTATCGCGTACCCTTTGACACCCACGAAAAAAGCCTTGATTTATGCGGGTTTGAAAGGCTCTAAAGCGTGACATCTCTGCCTTTGTTTCCGCTTTCTCTCGGCGGCTTTGATTTTCTTCATGCGCCCGGCGCAGTCGGGGCAGTATTTTCCCCGGTTGGATTTGGGGACAAAGGCCGCCCCGCAGACGGCACACCGTTTCCGGCTTCCCCGGCACAAGAGGGCTGCGGCCAGCTCCCCGTCAAGGGGCAGGACAGCCACACGGAACCAGTGGCACATGAGGGAAAAGGAAATGCTCTGGACGCACACGCAAGGCTCCCCGTCGTCCAATAGCAGGCAGTTCCCCTCATCGTAGTTACAGCACTCATGTACCAGCCGCCGCGCCCGCCGGTGCTGGCGGTAGTCCATGTGGGGCAGGTTATCGCTCATGGCTCTGCTCCTTTCTGCGGTGCGGCTCGTCCCGGCGCAAAATCTGGTCGATGTTCCGCTTGACGGTCTGCAACTCCTTGAACCGCTGTTTCTGTTCGTGATAGGTGTTATACAGGCCGTCTTTCTCGGAGATAAGCTGCTCGATCTCGGCCTGCAACGCTTTCCGGGCGGGCAGCTTGGTAATGCCATGCGCCTTGAAATACCGGGCTGCTGCGTCGGCTATGATAAAATCGCTCTCATGGGCCTGCCGGTATGCGGCGCGGGCTTTCTCGGATTTCTGTGCCCGCAGCCCGTCGCGGGCGGCCTTGGTCTGGGCGTAGGCCAACACCTGCCGCTGCAACTTCTTTTTCCCTTGCAGCTTCGTTTCCAGTGCTTTCAGTTCGCCGCTGGTCTGGCGCATTTTCTGATAGGCGGTGTCAACGGCGGCTTCTAACTGCTCCGGGGAAGTAAAGCCGTATTGCTGGTAGACGGACAGCGTTTTGGCGGCCTGCTTCAGATTGTGTATCTTCGCCCAGCGTTCATAGCCCCGGCCTTTGCCCTCGGCCATTTTCTGCTCAATGTCCACAAGCCGCTGCACTCCGTCCTGTTTCGGGGCGGCTATCTCGGCTCTGGCAACCTGCAAGCGGTCTTTTATGGTGCGTGGGGGATCGGGGGATCTGGCTGGCGCTTCGGCTGCTCTGGCGGCGTTTTGCTCTAAAACGGCAAAGACAGCGGCGCGGTCAAAATCGTCGCCCAGCTTCCGGGCGGTAATTGGCTTTGTCCTGTCCGGCGTGAGGTAGGAAAGCCGCCCCCGGCTCTCCTTGACGGTCACACCCTCCTGCAGCAACAGAGAGGAAAACTCGTCAAAGCTGGCGGCGGTGGCAAGGGCTTTCCGTAGGGTCTGCCGCAGCTTCTCCTTGTTCGTTTCAAACTTGGTCTGCCGGGGCGTGATACTATCGGCAATCATGGGGGCGTTCTGCTTGTCCAGCGCGGCCTGTCCCTTTTTCTGCGCCCAATACTCCCGGTCGGTGACGCGGTTCTTGCTGCCGTTCAAGAGGTCGATTTGATAAAGCCCCTCCCGGTGGCACATCTCCATGACTTCGGATTTGAAGTAGCGCAGGGCAGCGTCGGTACATCGGTGCTTGCAGCCGACTTTCGTATCGGCCGGCCTGTCCATGTAGGGCAGGAACGGCACTTCCTCAATCCGCAGGCTGTTTATGACGATATGCACATGAATGTTGCCGCTGTGGTTATGCCCGTCCGGGTGGGTGCAGACAAGGGCCTGGTGGCCGGGAAAATGCTCTTTACAGAATTGTTCCCCCAACGCCTGCGCCCGGTCTACGGTCAGGCCGTTGTCCGGCCCGTCCCGCGGGTCAAAGCTGATGATGTAGTGGTGGCTTTTCACATCTTCCCGCCGCTGGTTTTTCTGATAGCGGAGATTGGCCCGCATACACGCAACGGCAAAATCCTCCCCGTCGCAGTTCAGCGTGGACAGCCGGTAGTCCTCGCGGGGGATAAGCCTGCCGGTTTCATCAAGGACGGGCTTCATGGTAAACTCGTCATGCTCAAA
>ERZ857480.55960-NODE-86583-length-48123-cov-10.9867_pt1 | contig 48123 bp, 67 predicted proteins | sample MGYA00519767_ERZ857480 | MGnify/ENA primary metagenome ERZ857480 (study PRJEB31778, sample SAMEA3449210) | human gut metagenome | biome: human gut; feature: human-associated habitat; material: faeces | place: United Kingdom | collected 2010/2012 ...
ACTGGAACAAGCAGAATGTAACAGATAACGTCCACTGATCACAGTGCTGGAACAGGAAGCGAGTCAGTAATCAATAATACAAAGAATGAGCCAGTAGTCGGCAGGAATATTTTCCATGGGGCGAGACCCCGTTAGGGAGCATAGCTGACACCCTGGTTATGGGCAGGCAGGACGAAGGAAGTTAGGACCTCTGGAGACAGAGATGATCCTGGTGGATATAGGAGGTTAGCTGCCATAGAGGGATGGGTATACACAAGGCCAGTAAAGCGGAAATCAATGACGTTTTATTTCGTATACTCTCTAACCACTATTTCAGTACCTGATACATCGAAATGCTCATAGCTGTGGCTTATTCACTGAGATATGAAAGGTTGAAAAATCTTGAATTTTCAATAAAAAAACACTTGATTATATGAGGAGGTATATATCTTATGAAAATATTTAAAGGTATTTTATCAGCTATGATCATGTTTATTTTTGGAGTAGAAGTTGGTGGTTTTGGTGTATGGTACATCACCATGAAAGCCATAAATGAACCAAGAAGATCAAGACGATATACTGATGATTATTCAAAAAGATAATAGCTACAATATTGAAGCAATAAGGCTCAGCGTTAAATACGTTGGGTCTTTTGTTTTATATTTACAACTTTCCAACTTATTTTCCAGAAAGAGAGGAATCATTATGGATAAGAATTATGAATTATTTATCAAGCAGCTTACAAACGGTATTCACGGTACTATCGGAATCCCAATGGAAAACATGGAGTTTGTGAGAAAAGGCGAAAATTTTGCCGAAATGGGAGATAGACTTCTGGTGAAGATTATGGAGCATGAAGATGCTTGGGAAACATGCGGATTGTATACAGAAGATCTTTTCGAAGCTTACCAGAAAGGATACACTCTCAAGGAGATTTTGGGAGAAATCCTTGGCGATATTCAGAGGTTCAGGAAAGCAGGTGTCTATGACAAAACGAAAAAATTACAAAATTACGATGCAGCAAAAACTCAGCTGTTTGTGCGTTTGGTTAATCGTGATCGATATGCTGTTGATTTAAATGACGCTATTCGCAAGGATGTTGGCGATATTGCGCTTGTCGTTTATGTGCGAATTTCAGCAGAAGAGAATTGTGTAACCAGCACGAAGGTCCGCGAAGCGATGCTGAATTATTGGAGAAAAGATCATCCAGAACTCAACACCAATGATATTTTCGACGAAGCAATTGCTAATACCTATCGAATGACGCCACCGAGAATCTACAAATGGGAAGAAATGATATTTAATCGAGAGTATACCGGAGATAGTTTCATGGAGTCATGTGACGAGGATGTCATTTCAAAAGACGCTATGGGTAACTGTTTGAGCACGACTATTAAAACGAATGGGGGAGTGGCTGAACATTTAGCCGAATTACTGAACTCAGACTTTTACATGGCATTTACCAGTATTCATGAAGTCATGATACATAATGCTAAAAAAGTTGATCCAGAAGATTTGAAGAGTGTTCTGACTGATACGATTAGGGAAACCGTACCGGAAGAAGATTACTTAACATCAAGAATTTACAAATACAACAGAAGAACACATAAATTTGAATGTGTGACAGATTGAAACAAAGCCTGGCTAACGCTGGGCTTTTATATTTTTAAAGATTAAAGGAGATTAAAAGATTATGGAACTTACATTTGCACCAAGAGATATTTTACAGGTTAACGACACAAGAATCATCTACAGAAACTTCAGAGGAGAGGGAAGCAAATTCAATCGTGAAGGAGATCGTAACTTCGCGATGATTATTCCGACTCAGGATCTTGCAGATGAACTTATCAGTCGCGGTTGGAACGTGAAGATTAAAGAGCCGAGAGAAGAGGGTGAAGAACCATTCATGTATCTTCCAATCAAAGTTAAATTCAATGATCGTGGACCTCAGATCTATCTTGTAACTGGCAATCGAACAAACAGATTGGATGAAGATGTAGTGTCTATGCTGGATGATATTGATATTCGTTCAGTGGATCTAGACATCGGACCTTATGATTGGGAAGTTAATGGAAAAACAGGAAGAACGGCTTACCTGCAGGCGATGGAAGTCACTCAGGAAATTGATAGATTTGCTGCAAGAATGGCAGAAGAAGAACATCCGGAGGAATAAAATATGAAACGTTATATTGATGATTTTGTTGAAGATCTTAACTATAGAAAAGTAATTCTGTACATCGGAAATGTTGATTCAGATAGTCTGCGTTCAAAAATGAAATCTGACAATATGGGTCACACGAATCGTTTGGCAACGGTTATGGCGAATCATTTAATGTATGTTGAAAACTGCGATTTGCAAGATGTTGATACTTGGCATGGTGATGACGTTGGTAACAGTTTATTATACCTTATGGAAGAAGGATATGCCGTTTATCCACTGCAGTATGAACCAGAGTCCGGAAAATATTTTGTAGAAGTAGATTTCGGCGGAGGAATGAAGTAATGAATAATACAACACGAATTATTATAGCAGGAATCTTCGGATATACCGCTTATCGAATCTCGAAAGAACTCAGCAGTGCTTTCATTGCTGTAAAGGCTATTAACTGCGGAATTATGTTGGAGGCGACTAAAAATGAAAAGAGGTAAAGAATATGTGTAAGTTCGAATATGTATGTGCTTTCGAAGACAATGCTGAAGTATGCACAAGATGCCGTATGGGGATTCTCGGTGTTCCAACTAATTATTCTCCAATGTCTAATGTGAATTACAAAGCTCTGCATAAAGGAAAGAATAATGAAAAACAGAACGCATTGAATAAAATTATTAAAAAAGTGATATTCAATCCGCCAGCAACTATTGTGTACTGGTATGGGGGAGAAAAAACAATTGTAAAATGTTCGAAGGATGAATGTTTTGATCCAGAAAAAGGACTTGCTATGGCATTCATGAAATATTTTTTCAACAACCATGGATATTACAATGATGTGATGAAAAAGTTCACAAAGCCATATTATGAAAAATGTATGAAAGAAATTATTAGCATAGCTCATTCTGGGGATTCTATTGGTTATGGCGAATTTACTGTTAAAGAAGTAGCGGAATATTTCGGTATTTCTAAAGATACTGTTCGTAGAGATATTAAACGCGGTTGCTATCCAGACGCCTACAAAAAGAATGGTAAATGGATTATTCCCATCAAAGAAGAGGAATCACATTGACAGACTTCTTACGTGATTATCAAATGGCAGCCGTGTATAAAATGAAAAATGGCTGCATTCTCAATGGAGGGACTGGTTCTGGTAAATCTAGGACTGGTCTCTATTATTATTTCAAAGAGAATGGCGGCAGTTTTGTTAATCAGGAATTTGTGCCGATGAAGAACCCTCAGGATCTTTACATTATCACAACAGCGATGAAAAGAGATTCTCACGAATGGGATTTTGAATTGGCTAATTACAGAATGTCCATACATCCAGATAAAAATGAATTATATCCAGGACAGATCATAGTGATAGATTCTTGGAATAATATAAAGAAATATAGCGATATTCAACGAGGATTCTTTATATTTGACGAAGATCGGGTCACTGGATCGGGAGCTTGGGTAAAAGCATTTCAGAAAATCGCTAAAAACAACAACTGGATTATATTATCAGCAACTCCTGGAGATTGTTGGGCTGATTATATTCCAGTGTTTGTGGCGAACGGCTTCTATAAAAATAAAACGGAGTTCTGTAGAGAGCATGTTGTGTATTCTCGGTTTACTAAATATCCTCAGATTGACAGGTATTTGAATACCGGAAGATTAATAAGATTACGAAACAGTATTCTTATTGATATGGATTTTCACAGACATACTGTTCAGCATCATATTGATATTAGTGTATCTTATGATATTCCAAAATACAAAGATGTTATGAGAAACAGATGGGACCCATATAAAGATGAGCCTATTCAGCAGGCTTCTCAGCTTTGTTATATTTTGAGAAGAATTGTAAATACTGATGAATCTCGAGTGGTAGCTCTTATGGAGATATTAGAGAAAGTCCCAAGGGCTATTATATTTTACAATTTTGATTACGAACGGGAAATGTTGCTGCACTCGTTCAGCGATGATGAATATATAGGGTACGAAGTCGCTGAATGGTCCGGACATGCTCATCAACCAGTGCCAGATACCAAACGATGGATATATTTGGTTCAGTATACGGCTGGTTGTGAGGGATGGAATTGTATTAAGACCGATACCATTATATTTTTCTCTCAGAATTATAGCTATAAAGTTACTGAGCAGGCGTGTGGACGGATAGATCGTTTGAATACACCGTTTCATGATTTATATTATTACCATCTAAAGAGTAGGTCGGGAATTGATATGGCAATAACTAAAGCCTTAAACAAGAAGAAAAAATTCAATGAAAGGAAGTTTGCTGGATGGGACAGTCAATAGACGATTTAAAAGTAACACCCTTCGGAATCCCTAAAATTAAAAACGGTTCGTTGATCAGAATTGGCGGAGTCAGAACCTTGAATATTTGCGTAGATCATCACTTCAACTGGTTTCAGAAGAGAATGATTAAATGGTGTTTCGGTTTTACCGTGGAGGATTACAGTGAGGAATAACGCGTCAAAAACAACTCCTTTAGTAGAAAAGGAGGGCAAAACTGTGACAGATTATGAATATTTATTTAGTACGAACTTACAAGCGAAACTTAAAGAGAAGATTCAGGGAGCTATATATGTAAAGGTTAACGAGAATGACAGTCTGGTTATTAAGGTCACGAGACGTGATGGCAATAACTTTGATATGTCATTTACTGACTTTGCAAATAGAATGCTTAATGGATTAACTACAGATTACACAGCTTACGAGGTAGTACAAAAGTATAAGAAATTTGTAATGACACAATTTTTCAAATGAGTTAAAGGACTCAGCGTTAAATACGTTGGGTCTTTTAATTTTGTTTAGACTGGAGGTGGTTTGATTGAACTATCATAATATAACCACAGATGATATGCGGAATGGCGATGGACTTAGAACAGTTTTATGGGTCGCAGGGTGTGATCATCACTGTGATGGTTGCCAAAACCCGATAACTTGGAATCCGAATGGAGGAATCTATTTTGGATATGCTGCAGAGCAGGAGCTTTTTTATCATCTGTATAAAAAACATATTAGCGGTGTAACGTTTTCTGGTGGAGATCCATTGCTTCCAGAAAATCGTGTCACTATATTTCATTTAGCTAAATATATCAAGCAATATATTCCGGGAAAGACCGTCTGGATTTATACCGGATATTTATGGGAAGAGGTTAAAGATCTGCCAGGAATGCGATGGGTTGATGTTTTGGTTGATGGAGAATTTAAACAGGAACTTGCTGACATCAAATATCACTGGGCCGGTAGCACAAATCAAAGAGTGATTGATGTACAAGAAAGTCTTAAAGAAGGACGAGTTATTTTGAAAGGAGAGATGTAGATGTTATATCCTAAAATGTCCGGTAGTTTGATTATTGGTTACGACTTTACAAATGGAGAAGATAACACCGTATTGATTGTTGGGAGAAAAAGACCGACCGAGCAGATGGAGATTATTAACGCATTTCAGGGTACAGAAGCGATTGAAATGTATCATAAATTGATTACACCTAAAGGAGAGAAATTATGATGAAAGAGGAAATCGGGTTATTCTTGATTTTTTTGGCTATACTCATATTTAAATTATCATTTATAGATGATGAATTAGACTTTGCTGAAAAAGTAAAGGAATTTCTAATAGCATCCTTATCCATGGGGTTGATAATGTTAGGAATGCGCATGGCATGGGGAGGTGTATAAATATGGATAAATTTATGAAAATTATGACTTGTATACTTATGTTTTTGTTTGTCTTAGAAGTAACTGTATTCGTAGGTATCGCTTTTGTGTCCGTCATAAAATATGGAGGTGTATAGAATAGAATGGAGTACATATATAAGGAAGTTAATTTTACAAAATATTGCCCTCTTTGTGAGGAAGCAGATACATATGAGGAGAAAGACCCATGTAACGAATGTTTAGGTGTTCCTATGAATGACCATTCAGAGAAACCGGTCTATTTTAAACCTAAAAAGAAATAATCAATATCAAGGAGGAGACTATTTATGGCAACCAGAGATTTACACGATCAGAAAATTCTCAGAGCTTTGGAGGGAATTGAGAAGCAGCTTAAAGTACAGAATGGGATATTTGGAGACATGTCTGCTGGGGTTAATTGTAATATGAAATGTAAAGAAAAAGACGGAAAGATTGTTACGTCTAATCTTCGCATTTTCACCAATCCGGACGGAAGTAAGACACCAATTGTTCCATCAACACATGTTAGATATTATGTACGATTCACTACGAAAAGCGGCGGTGACGTAACCAATATCACGAATGGTAAGGCTTTATGGGACAGTAATAATATTGAAGTATTGAACTCGGCTATTGAGATTTATTTTTACGTGGAGGGGTGAAAAGTGAATGATTGAGAAATGGATGCCCCAATATCAAGGTAAACCAACGCCACCTGACGAAATTGGTATTTGTCCTAAGTGCGGTGGAACTGGTTTAAGTACTTCGGGAAGAAAATGCCCAAAGTGTAAAGGAACAGGATATTACCATCGAAAGGGTGAATAAAAAAAAATGATTCAAGTAATACAGCATGGAAATAAAAAGAGAATCGTGTGCCAGAAGTGTGGCGCTCTTTTAAGTTATGAGAGAGAAGAGAAATGAGTAAATCATTGTGTCATGATTGTCGACATAATTGCACCGATCATAAAACTAAATCCTGCATCAATTATAAAGGAATTTGGTGTAATGTCGAATATGGTAGAGTTATTAAAAAGAAAATCAAGGGATGCAAGGATTACGAAAGGAGAGAAAAATGAGTCATATAGGAGTAAGTAGAAATTTTATTCAGCCAAACAAGCAGTGTATGTCTTGTAAATATTGGGAGCCAGCCAGTAAATCTTATTTGGGATTTTCTATAGGCGGTGGCTGTAAAGTTGGATATTGTAAGAAAAGGAGTAGAAAGAAATGATTAATAAAAAATATAGTAGAGAGGAAGAAAAACGATGAGTAAAAAACTGGAGATAAGAGTTGTTGATACAAATTGGTTTCCTGAACCCGAATTATGTAGCAATTTAAAACATAAAAATCCCCATATTTGTTACGGCGAATATAACTACATAGATCAGGCATTGCTTGATAAAACAGTTGATGTGGACAATATCGATGAAATTGTTGGTGCTTTGGTTAGATATATCGGAATACACGAGTTAGAATACATAGTGTGTGATATCAACGAATTTAATAAAGCTTTCGCTCCGGTTAAAGAAATGACTATCGCTGAGATCGAAAAAGAACTTGGATATAAAATCAAAATAGTAGGAAAGGACAAAGGAGAGAAATGATTAAATTAGCAAACATAGTTCTGGCAAGTCCAGAGCAGATGGAGTTTATTATTGAAGGTATGCGAAATCCGATGAATAGTTGGGATAAGAAAGATAGCGGATATGGATGCGAAGATAAATTATGTTGGAAAGCATGTAAATTTAGTCCGGAATGGTGCGGCAATGGTCAAAAGTACGTTTTAGGTGAAAGTGACCACTCTCTAATGCAGCGGTTATCAGATGCCGGTACAGAGCATCGAAAGTATATGCGAATGATGCCGGTGTATGTGAGAATTACAGCGCCGTTGTATTGGTGGAAAGAATTTGATACATACAAAGTGGGTACCGTTACAAACTCTTGCAGTACGATGCATAAGATTGCTGAGAAAGAGTTTGAATGGGGCGATTTTTCGACTGAGCATTTAATTCGTGTGAGAGATAGTCATTTAGGTGATACAGTTCCAACTCTCGTATTCGACTCGGTTATTTGCGGTCTTAATTTTTGGAGAAATCGTTATTTAAAAAGTAAATCTAAGGATGACTGGTGGCAGCTTATTCAGCTTCTTCCGAGCAGCTATAACCAGACTCGTAATGTTATGCTGAATTATGAAGTTCTAGCAAATATTTACGGACAGCGAAAGGGGCATAAGCTGGATGAGTGGAGAGAGTTTTGCAAATGGATTGAGAGTCTTCCGTATAGCGAGCTGATTACTGGTAAGGAGGATTCAGATAATGAATGACGACAAAGTATCTGTGGAAGAAGCGTTGGATAAGCTGTATGATTTATCATGGATGGTTGGGTCTACGGCTATGGAATATTTGACTGATAAAGATGGTGAAAAAATAAGAGATTATATTGGGGTAATCGAAGATCGAATTAATGATTTGGAGGGGGAACTGTCCGAATTTAAAAAGTATTTTGAACCATACGATATTGATGAGGAAACTGCTGAAGCTATCACTAGATCAAAGTGCCCCAATATAGACTCGGCCAAGGACTACATTCAGTCCCGACTTGCCGAAGATGATCCTATGAATTTTAGTGTTGGAAAAATTGTTCATGATCTCATGGCTAAAGAACTTACTGAAGACGTCAAGAAACAGATTTTAGAGGAGGATTCGAAATGTTAGCTTTGATATTCGGAGTGCTATTTGCGGTGTCGTTTTTAGGATTTGCGATAACCTCCAGGACTAAATACAGCGCTGCGTCACATCTCTTTTGGGGTGTGGCGTTTATTATTTTCACGGTATGTTTCACCTGCGCATTTTGCTACACCATTGGAACATCTGATTTACCGATGTGGGTTAAATTTTTATTATTAAAATGAGGAAGAATTGTGTATGAGATGTAACCGAAGAATAGTAACGAATGGCGCTTACAGAAGATTCAGGCGATTCGTTAGATGGTTTAAGAATTCTGGTGCTGGAGCTCGTTGTGTTACAAATAACAAACGAAAAATGGGCGGACAGAATACACTTCGTCCAGTTCAACTCAGAGTATGGCGCGAAAGAAAACATAATTAAAATGGAAAGGAAAATTTAAAAATGATCAACATATTTCGAAAAATGAAACAGAAATCGAAAGACCGGATATTTTCAGAATATCCATGTGCTGATTTTCTACACAACGCACTTCATTTTTTGGCACGCAATAAGCCAGAAGTTACATATGGCGAAATTTGTTATGCTTTATTGAAAAGTGGCAATAAGCTTACAGATGAGGAACAAAAGATATTTGATAACTATCGTAAAACCGGGCAGCTTGAGATGATGTCCGACGATAATATCGATGATTGGGAGGATACGAAATGAAGAAAAAACTCAGATTTATTTTACTCACGGTTTTGTGTCTCTGCCTTATTGGTGGAGTTACCGGCTGTGCAGCGCTGGATGACGCTATCAATGACATCAAAGGAAATCTTGTCGGTAATGGTTATACGATCCGTACTTACGATAACTATGGATCAAAAGTTATGACAACCACTGGAGATAAAATCAATATTCAGGGCAATCCGGTTAAGACGACTTCTTATAGTAGCGACGGATCTGTTGTTACGGGATACGAAATGTCATCCGTGATCACGATCAATATTGACGGCAAAGAAATTCAGAGTTGTGGTGATACATGTATATTCGAACAGAATAGGCTACAGCCTGACGTAGACTTTGTACAAACTGATATTTACAGTCAGTCAACCGGTAAGCTTTCTGATAATACATATGTAGCAGGTATCGTGAATAAATACAAGAACTATTTTGGTAAGTCACGAGTTGTGGTTATTAAAAGTCAGCTTGGACAGCCTATCGTAGCATATTCAGGAGATGAGGTATATTGGAAGATTCCTAAAGACTTGCCTAAAATGACAAAATTGATGATTGATGGTAAAGCTCTTTATATTCACAGAGCTAATTTTCAGATTATTGATACGGCGTTGTTAGATTAAAAGGAGAAGTAATTATTTTTTCGCGTAAGAAACATCTTCTATAATGAGAAAATTATTTTAAGGAGGAATTGTATTATGACAAATCAAGGTAAGGTAAAAGCAGTAGTATTAGCAGGAACCGGGGCACTGGGAATGTTGTATTGGAAAATGGCGTGCAAAGATTGTGATTCTATTGAGGATTGCGATTCAACAGGCGTCGCTATTCGAAAAGCTACTAGCAGTGTGATATGGGGGATGCTTTATTGCACAGCGATAAAAGTTATAAGTGATATAGCATACAAATAATTTTATCAAGACATTGGACTCAGCGTTAAATACGTTGGGTCTTTTGTTTTTCTCAAGCCATTATAATAAGGAAAGGATTTTTCAGAAATGAGAGGTAGAGCACCCGATCCGGGACGGTCAGTTAAAGCAATTAAGAGGGATAAACAAAGACACTATGCCGGGTTAGAGTATTATGGGAAGACAGTTGATATGACATGGTTTAAAAGAAAACCGTATGATATTAAACAGAACAGAAATGGAGACGACTAACATGGAACATCTTATAAAGAAAATAGCTGATATTTCTAAAGAAAAAGATTGTCCTATCAATTTATCGATTACTCCGGATAATAAATTAACAATCATGGTAGCCACTAAAAAACGCATTTTTCGATTACTAGATGCCGATGAGTCTGAAGAATACATATTAAATACTATTATTGAGGCGATTAAAACGTCTGAGAAAGGATTTACATTATGACAGGAAATGAATATCAGGATTTAGCAGCTAGAACTATTAACAAAGGATTGACTTTTGAAGAGCAGAAGTTTCATGCGCTTCATGGTATGGTTGGTGAGATTGGGGAAATCCATTCTATTTATCAGAAAATGTATCAGGGACACGCATTTGAAGTCGATCATGTAAAGAAAGAATTTGGGGATTTACTTTGGTTTATCGCTGAATATTGCACAGCTAAAGGATGGAGCCTGGATGATATCATGCGCATGAACATTGACAAACTTAAAGAAAGATATCCGGACGGATTCAAAGCGGAGCAGTCATTACACAGAAAGGCGGGTGATATTTAATGGATTTCTTGATTATGGTTATTGCTTTTTATTTGGCGGTTGGTTTATTCATTACTTACGCAGCATTGAAAGATGATCAGTTTACGGAAAGTATATTCGAACTTGGATTTTTATTAAAGATTTTCGTTATGATTGTATGTATATTGTCAGCTCCAATTATTTTAATCAACGCGTTTATGAGTGACGGTAAAAAATGAGGTGACATCATGTCTAAAAGAGCGGAATTACGTAGAACTCAACGGGAAGAAAAGAGAGCGAACACTGCTACATATAATCTTACGCAGGCGCAGTTGGATGCTATTGTCAGTGAGAAAATTGGAAAGAAAATCGCTGAGACGAAACAAGAGATTTACGAGGAGACGGTCAATACTGTATTGGCTTTAGTGCTTACATTACCTTTGGAAGTTCTTATGGACCATTACTGGCAGAAGAGTTATCGACAGAGGTTACCGGGATTTGTAGATAAGGTTCTGGAGTATTATGGAAAGTGGGAGGACGGGGAAATTGATATGGAAGACCTCAAGAAAGATTTATGGGAATTTGGCGGAATAAGACTTGAGGGAGCTACTATTGAGGAGGGCGATTTAGATGGAGAATGATATTCGTAGGAACGGGTCTGGATATGTAGATCCGACTGCCTATAAAGCAATTAGAAATGCGACGAAAGAAGAGCGTAAAAGAGAGGTCGATCCGGAACAGAGATTCAATGACTTTCTTACAGCTATCTTTGCTATTTGTGATCTGTCAGATTTTCACATTGAGGAACGTATTGTCGTAAAAGATAAAAGAACTGGAAAAATTTGGAGGTGAACGGATATGATATTTGTGGTTAAATCTGGAATAAAAAGAGATGCTTATGATACTCAGAAACTTCATGACAAACTTTATAAGGAATTGAATGAGGGCGGTAAAAATCAGGTTGCGATGTTACCATCAGATTGTACATATGATGTTATTAATGATTATAACAGTAAGGATATAAAGGTCATCATCAAAGAGATTGAGAAAGGATGATTTGGTATGGGTAAGAGGAGAGGTAGACCTAAGAAAATTGATAGCAGGACTGAGCAGTATCGTCTTAGAATGAATAAAGAAGAAAGCTTTTGGTTGAATCAATTATGTAAAAACGAAGGTTTATCCAAAGCGGATGCACTCAGAACTCTCATCAAGATGGGGTATGATATGTCTAAAAATGGAGCATTTAATGGATATCCAAAAAATGTTGAAGACGATTCGACAATTAATGTGTATCCAATAAATGAGGAAGAAGACGAAGATTTTTGGTAATTTAATGGATATCCAAAAATAGTATTCCCCTAGGAATATTTAATGGATATCCAAAAAATACCTATCAAATCATGAAAAACTGGATAAAATAGGGCATTTATAGTCTATTTTGGGGCTAAATTGAATTAATGGATATCCAAAAAATCAATTTTATATATCAGGGGAATACCCCCCTATTATTAATATGATAAAAATTTAATAATATATAAAAGAATTAAACGCCAGTATTCCCCTAGGAATATTTTCTTGATTGGAGGTTTTGCATATGGAAACAATTAGCGAATTAGAAGCCATCGAAATTTTTGGTGATAATTTACGTGATCTCATGGAAGATGTGAGAATCAATCAAAGCGAATTAGCAAAAGAGTCGCGATTGACCCAGTGCACGATAAGCAAATATTTGAATAAACAAAGAATGCCGAGTATGAAGGCGATTATGAATCTATGTTATGCATTAAACTGTGACTACAACGATTTGTTGCCAGATTATTATTTGGTGAGATAAATCGCGGTAATAACATTCGCTATTATGAAACCATAAGGTTTACATTTATATTTCAGGAGGAAACTAAAATGAAGAAAGTAAAGGAATTTATTGAGGAACACAAAATGAAAATTGCCGGAGTAATTGCTTGCGGAGTTTCATGTGGAATCGGAGTGTATGTAGGATATAGCTATTGCATGAGGCATAATACGGTTTTAGATGATGGCGTCATAAAACATGTGATTGACGATGCCATTAAACGATATGATAACTGGACGAGTGCATATGGTGTTCGTATTGACGATGGATACAATTCTACTGAACTTGGCAAGATCGGCGAAAAAATGATGAAAATTGGGGTTCCATCTGATAAAGTATTTACACACTTTATAGCAATCGGAAAACCGGAAAACAAATAAAACTTTATATTCTAAGAACAGGGCGCTAAATTTACAGGCGCTCTTTCTTTTGGCTTGAAAGGAGTAATGATGAGCGATTTCGATACGAAGCGTGATGGAGTTAGATGTGAGATTATTGAGACTGGTGAGGTATTTAATTCTCTTCAGGCATGTGCAGATAGACTTGGTGTTAGTGCACGTTGGCTTAATAGAGTGAGTCAGGGTAAAGGGTTATATTCTGTGCATGGCTATCATATCAAACGGTCCGACATTAAGCCATCAATAAATCGTGGTGGCAGACCTGGCGTGAAAGTTAGATGTATAGAAACTGGAGAAGTGTATAACTCCATCACGAGTTGTGCAGAAGCCATAGGTGGAACACCAAGCAGAATACATGATATTATTCATGGTTCTAAATATAGACACACACACCATGGTTTACATTTTGAAATTTACAAAAAATAGCATATGGGAAAAAAACATGTAGAGCGAAAATTACATTCCCTTTAATAGGAGAGAGATAACATAACCGCCAAATTTGGTAGTCACGTTGTCTCTTTATTTTTGGACTCTTAGATCAGTCCGGTTAGATCAGCCGCCTCATAAGCGGTGTGTCCTCGGTTCAAATCCGAGAGAGTCCATCTCATGAAAGGAGAAAACCATGAGAGAGAACCAATATCAGGCAGGACTGAAGAAGAGATTGAAAAGCATGTTTCCTGGCTGCTTGGTAACCAAACTAGATTCGAGTGATATCCAAGGCATTCCTGATTTGCTTATTTTGTATAAAAACAAATGGGCTATCCTTGAAGTTAAAAAAGATGCAGAAGCACCGCATCGCCCGAACCAAGATTACTATGTAGCCAAATTAAACGAGATGTCTTTTTCGCGCTTCATTTTCCCTGAAAACGAGGAGGAAGTTTTAAATGAACTTTATAAAGCATTCAAATCTTAGCGGACATGCTCCGTTCAGCCCGTCTCAACCAGCGTGGCTGAGATACGATGACGACAAAGCAATTAAATATTTGATTGCCAAGAAAGCATCCGAAAGAGGAACCAGACTTCATGCATGGGCTAAAGAAACAATTGATATGAAAATTAAACAGCCTCGGTCCAAGAAGACTTTGTATTCATATGTAAATGATGCAATTGGTTTTCGAATGGATACTGAGGTTGTTTTGTATTATTCTCCAAACTTTTGGGGAACTGCAGATTCTATCTGTTTCAGAGATAATGTTCTGAGAATCCATGATTTGAAAACCGGTACAGGACCAATTCATGAGGAACAGGTTCTTGTATATGCAGCATTATTCTGTCTTGAATATAAGATTCGCCCAGGCGATATTGAGATGGAATTACGAATCTATCAAAATGATGACATTGATGTTCTTAAACCAACAGCATCCGACATTGTTCCAATCATGGATAGAATTATTCATTTAGATAAACTTATTAATCAAGCAGTTGAGGAGGGTTAACCATGAATCCAGTAGCAGAAGAAATTGAGTCGTACATCGGGTCATCCTCAATGTCTGGTAAAGATTTCCTTGAACATTACGGAATGCCACGTCGATCAGGACGTTATCCTTGGGGTTCTGGAAAAGACCCTTATCAAAGTGGTAGAGACTTTCTTGGTCGAGTTGAGGAAATGCGTAAATCAGGTTTCACATACACAGATGAAAATGGAAAGAAATGGACCGGAGATCCAGCTATTGCGAAATCACTTGGATATTCTACAACAGATTTCAGAACGGTCTATGCCATTGCGAAAGATGAACGTAGATCAGACATGGTTGCTACAGCTCGACGTCTGAAAGAAAAAGAAGGAATGAATAATTCTGAGATAGGAAGAAAGATGGGAATTAATGAATCTTCCGTAAGATCATTACTCGATCCTAATTCCGAATCAAAGATGAAGCAGGCTAGAGAAACCGCAGAGTTTCTTAAAAAGCAAGTTGATAAGAAGAAAATGGTCGATGTCGGCGCAGGTGTTGAGCGGGATCTCAACATCTCAAAAGAGAAACTCGATCAGGCGTTATTCATGCTGCAGGCTGAAGGTGGATATGAGGTTTACGGTAACCGTTTTCCGCAGGCAACTAATAGAAACCAGATGACTACACAAAGAGTGTTGTGTGTTCCGGGAACGACACATAGCGATATCTATAATTTCGATAAAATTCAGACTGTAAAGGATTACATATCAAGAGATGATGGACAGACCTTCGAAAAGAAATTCCATTATCCGGAAAGTCTTGATTCTAAGCGTCTTGCTATTCGGTATAAAGAAGATGGCGGTATAGATAAGGATGGCGTCGTTGAACTTAGGCGCAATGTTCCAGATTTGTCACTTGGCGAATCCAGGTATTCACAGGTTCGTATCATGGTTGATGGAAAGAAATACATCAAGGGTATGGCTGTTTACAAGGATGATAGCAACTTCCCGCCAGGAGTTGATGTAATCTTTAATACTAATAAATCTAAGTCAGTTCCAAAACTGGAAGTTCTTAAAGATATTAAGAAAGATCCAGATAATCCGTTCGGTTCTTTGATTAAAGATGCCGACCAAGGTGGACAGTATTGGTATACAGATAAAAAGGGCAATAGGAAACTGGGTCTGATAAATAAGCGTTCGGATGAAGGAGATTGGGGTGATTGGAAAGATGCTTTGCCATCACAGTTCTTGTCTAAACAGTCGAAGGCTATGGCCGAGAAACAGCTCGGTATTGCTAAAGCAGATAAGCAGGCAGAGTTCGATTCGATCATGGCTCTTACTAACCCAACAGTTAAGAAATATTATCTGCATAAATTCGCAGAAGATTGTGATTCAGCAGCCGTACATCTCAAAGGTGCTTCCTTACCGGGACAGAAGTATCATGTAATTCTTCCGGTCACATCTATGAGTGAAAAAGAAGTATACGCTCCTGGTTATCCAGACGGCAGTAAGCTTGCGCTCATTCGTTACCCGCATGGAGGAACATTTGAAATTCCGATATGTACTGTAAATAACAAGAATAAAGAAGCCATTAGTATGATTGGTAAAACTTCACAAGATGCAATTGGCATCAATAGTAAAGTTGCCGATCGTTTGTCAGGAGCCGATTTTGACGGTGATACAGTAATGTGTATACCAACTCACGATAGAGGCGGAAAAGTTAAGATCACCTCTACTCATCCATTAAAAGGTCTCGAAGGATTTGATCCTAAGATGTCTTATGGTGGAGAGAAGAAAGTAGACGCCAATGGAAAAGAGCATTGGTATCGTAATGGTTCTGAGTACAAGCTGATGAAGAAGACCGATACTGAGATGGGTAAGATTTCTAATCTTATTACAGACATGACACTTCTTGGAGCTAGCGAAGACAAACTTGCCAGAGCTGTAAGGCATTCGATGGTAGTTATCGATGCTGAGAAACATCACCTTGATTACAAACAGAGTGAGAAAGATAACAATATCGCCGCACTGAAAGTAGAATATCAGGGCAAGAGTACCGGTGGTGCATCAACTATCATATCGAGAGCTAAAGGCGAAGTAAAGGTTGATAAGCGACAAGGTACACCTAAGTATAACATAAAAGGAAAAGAATGGTACGATCCTTCTCGTCCAGAAGGTGCTCTTATCTATAAGAAAGCAGACGATGCTACTTATACCACGCACAAGCTCAATAAGAAGACTGGCGAAATGGAAGAAGTAACAGTCGTCCGCAAAACCAACAGCACAAAGATGGCTGAGACTGATGATGCTTATACCCTGGTATCCCAGTATCGTCATCCCATGGAGGGGGTATACGCAGATTATGCCAACAGCATGAAGCATTTAGCTAATCAGGCACGTATTGAAGAGACCAAGGCTGGTAAGATAGCTTACAACAAAGAGGCTAAACGAAAGTATCAGACAGAAGTTGATAGCCTTACAAAGAAGCTTGATATAGCTCAGTCCAATGTAGTGAAAGAACGTGCTGCTCAGAGAATGACATATGCTGCAGTTCAGAAAAAACAGAATGCTGCCAAAGAAGCGGGCGAAGTCATGAAAGCTAAGGATGTTAAGAAAGCATCCCAGCAGGCACTCACCCGGTATAGAGAAGAAGTGGGATCTGTTTCAAGAAGAGATAGAAACATCGTAATAACTGACAATGAATGGAAAGCAATTCAAGCTGGCGCAATTTCAGAAAACATTCTTAATAAGATTCTTAACAATTGTGATCCAGATTCTTTGAGACAAAAAGCAATGCCAAAAGAATCGAAAGAACTGAATGAAGCTAAACAGTTGCGTATTAAAGCAATGTCTGCTTCTTATACAATTTCACAGATTGCTGATAAACTTGGCATTTCAACTTCAACAGTTTCCAAGTATTTGAAAGGAGCGAACTAAATGAGCGATTGCAGATTGACAACATTCGATAATCCTTATGATCCGTTCGAACAGTTCACTCTTTGGTGGCTGTTTGATAATGAAAAAGGATACAACACATGTGGAAAGCTCGATCGAATCTCACACTTTACTGATGATATGTCAGATAAAGAGATTGATGAAGAACATGAACGTGCTGTTGATGAGATTATTGACAATGATTTCTTAAATATCTATAAAAAAGTTCAGAGAAACGCAAAAGAAGCCACGGCGACGGCATAAGTCGATGCTGAACCATAGAGGGGGGTCTTGAAAAACACACCCCCTCCCTGCATCGCCGGCCTCTTTATATTTTCTCCGGAGGGATTTTTCCAGAATCAATTTATATTTTCGTATAGTGTGCAGAGGGATTCATGGACTTTACATTTGTGTACTCCTCGTGTGAATAAATAGTTTTCTCCTACTGATGTAGTTCTTTAAGGTTGATTTGGTCATAGAAAAGTCTATGGATTCTTCTACATACTATATGAAAAGTACAACTATTAATGAAAGAAGGTGACACTAAGTATGCCAAAAGTAAAAACAACTAGCCCTAAAAGCAGACCAGCGTTATCACCAGAAAACAGAGACAAGCAGTTAGTGTCGCTGGCAGTTGATTGTGCTGAAAGACAATTACGTGAGGGCACTGCATCTCCATCTGTCATTGTGCATTATCTAAAACTTGGTTCTGAAAAAGAACGGTTAGAGAATGAACGATTGAGAGAAGAGAACAAACTTCTCAAAGCTAAGACAAAAGCTATAGAAGATGCTGCCGATACGAAAGCAGCCTATGAAAATGTAATTAAAGTTATGCGAGACTATGCTGGATATGGTGATACAGAAGATGAGTGTTAAAACATATTCTGTATTGGTAACTTTGTCAACATTCGAAGAGAGATTTCGATACTTAAAGTTGGATGGCATAGTTGGCGAAGAGACTTTTGGATGTAATCGATATCTCAATCAGATATTTTACAAATCGAAAGAGTGGTTAAGGGTTCGTGATGAAATTATCCTACGCGATCGTGGATGTGACTTAGGCGTACCGGGAAGAGAAGTTTATAAAAGAGTAATTATACATCATATGAATCCTCTGACCAAAGATGACATTCTCGATCGGACAGAGTATCTGTTGAATCCGGAATATTTAATTTGTACTTCAAAGAGAACTCACAAAGCGATTCATTACAGTGATGATAGCATATTAATACCAGATATTATGCCGGAACGGTCATTAAATGATACGTGTCCATGGCGTAGATAAGGAGATAGTATGGACGAAAGCATATTAACATCAATAAAAAAACTCCTTGGTTTGACTGAAGATTATACAGCATTTGATGATCAGTTGATTATGCATATAAATTCAGTGATCTTAGTGCTAAAACAAATCGGAGTATGTGATACAGCATATACGGTAAGGGATAAAACTGACACATGGAGTGAGCTGCTTCCAAGTGATAAGGATTTCGAAGCGGTTAAATCATACATGGGTATGAAAGTACGAAGTTTGTTCGACCCGCCTACTACGTCTGTTGTAGCAGATAGCATGAACCGAGCAATTGCTGAATTAGAGTGGCGATTGAATGCAGAGGCGGAGACTGAATAGAAAGAGGTGAGTCAAAATGAATAGTAATGAGTTAATGCATCATGGGATTCATGGAATGCGTTGGGGTGTAAGAAGATATCAAAATAAAGATGGATCTCTTACCGCAGCTGGTCGAAAACGTATCGATAAGTTAGATTCCGAATATCAGAGATTAACTGGGATGAAACTGAATAAGAAAAAACCATCTGCTGATGTTAAAAAGACGGAGTCAAAACCAAAAAGTAAAAGTATCAGTGAAATGACCAACGAAGAGATCCAGGAGAAAATAAATCGTATTACATTGGAACAAAATTTGAAATCGTTAACTCCTAAGAAAATTTCCGCAGGTAAGAGATTTACTGAAACAGTTATGAATGATGTGATTACTCCGGCTGCTACAGATGTAGGCAAACAGTTAGCTAGATCAATGTTTGCTGATGGAGTGAACAAAGTGTTCAATCTTGAAGGTGATAATAAGGTTTACGCGAATAACAAAAAGAAATAGAAGGTGACAATTAAATGGCATTATCGAATACAGCTGTACCAAAATATTACGGCATGTTTCGAGATGCCGTTATAAGCGGTGAAATTCCGGTTAATGAAGAAATCTCAATGGAGATGAATCGAATCGACAAGCTCATAGCTGATCCAACGAAATACTACGATGATAGAGCGGTGAAAGGATTCATCAAATATTGTGAGAATGAATTGACTCTTACGGATGGCGATGATCTACACTTACTCGATTCATTCAAACTATGGGCTGAAGAAATCTTCGGTTGGTATTACTTTGTTGATAGGAGTATCTACATTCCTTCACAGAATGGACATTCTGGAAGAGGTCACTATGAAACGAGGCGAATTAAGAAGCGCCTTATTCATAAGCAATACTTAATAGTAGCCCGAGGTGCTGCTAAATCAATGTATGCTTCATGTATACAGAATTACTTCTTAAATGTGAATACTCAGACAACTCATCAGGTAACCACAGCTCCAACAATGGCACAGGCTGATGAAGTTATGTCTCCAATCAGGACGGCTATAACAAGAGCACGCGGTCCATTATATAAATTTCTTACGGAGGGTTCTCTCCAAAACACCACAGGGTCCAAAGCTGACAGAGTGAAACTTGCCAGCACCAAAAAGGGAATACAGAACTTCTTGACTGGTTCTTTGCTCGAAGTGCGCCCTATGGCTATCGATAAGCTTCAGGGACTGCGAGTTAAGATCGCGACTGTCGATGAGTGGTTATCAGGTGATATTCGAGAGGATGTTATAGGCGCTCTTGAACAGGGTGCTGCAAAAGAGCAGGGCGGTGGTAAGAATGACGATTACCTGATTGTTGCTATAAGTTCGGAAGGTACCGTTCGTAACGGATCGGGCGATACAATCAAAATGGAATTGATGAAGATTCTGAAAGGCGAGTATAACGATCCGCACACATCTATCTGGTGGTATAAATTGGATTCCATTGATGAAATAGGTAATCCGGATATGTGGCTCAAAGCCAATCCGAACTTAGGAAAGACCGTCAGCTATGAAACTTATCAGTTGGATGTGGAAAGAGCTGAAAATAATCCGGCAGCAAGAAATGATATTCTTGCCAAAAGATTTGGTATTCCAATGGAGGGATTTACTTATTATTTCACATATGAAGAAACGCTTCCTCATAGGAAAAGAGAATACTGGCAGTTACCTTGTGCGTTGGGTGCTGATATGTCCCAGGGTGATGACTTCTGTTCTTTCGTATTCCTATTTCCACTCGCTAATGGTGCTTTCGGTATAAAGACCAGAAATTACATAACGGAACTAACTCTCAATAAACTTCCGACAGCTTTACGAATTAAATATGACGAGTTTATGAAAGAGGGAAGTCTGATCGTCATGCCCGGAAATATTCTTGATATGATGCAGGTTTACGAAGAACTGGATAATTATATATCGGAATCAGGATATGATGTGTGCTGTTTTGGATATGATCCGTACAATGCCAGAGAATTTGTTGAGCGATGGGAACGAGAAAATGGTCCATTTGGAATTGTAAAAGTTATTCAGGGCTCCAAGACAGAATCTGTTCCACTTGGGGAATTAAAGAAATTGTCTGAAGAGAGAATGCTTCTGTTTGATGAAGCGCTCATGACATTCACGATGGGTAACTGTATTGTTATGGAGGATACAAATGGAAACCGTAAATTATTAAAGAAGCGATATGAAGCTAAAATCGATGCTGTTGCTGCAATGATGGATGCCTTTGTCGCTTACAAGATTAATAGAGAGGCTTTTGAATAAGGAGAAGATATGAATAATGATGAATTGATGCATTACGGTGTGCTTGGTATGCATTGGGGTGTTCGACGTGGTCGAACAGGTCAGACTATAGCTAAAGCACAGAAGAAAATGACAAAATTAGACGCTAAGCATACTAAAGCAGTTAATAAACGAGCTAATACTAAACGTCCGTTAATTCGTACTGAATTCTCAGATGCTAAATTTAGAAGAAGAGATCGAAACGTTACTTACACTACAGCAGCGGCGAGAAAATGGTTAAAGAAAGTGGATAAGGTACTTGGTACGAAAACAATGAACGAAATGAAAAATGCTGATGGCACAAATGCTGCAAGAAGATACTTTGAAGATATTTTTAGTAACACCTAAATAAGGAGAATCACCGTATGCGAACATTATATTTCGAAATCAACGGACAAACTCTGCGAAAGATTGATAACTTTTCAGGGATCATTAAAGGTTCAAAGCAGTATTTAAAGTGCCATTTCGCTGTAAAAGATTCCGAATGGACTGGTATGGGTATGGTGGCAGTGTTTGAGAATGGCGATGGCACATATGCTGTAGCGGTTCAGAAGGATGGGTCATGTATGGTTCCGGATGAGGTTACCGACGGTTCATATTTCAAAGTATCAGTGGTTGGAGTTTCTGGAAAAAGTAAAAAAATTACAACAAACAAAGAATTGATAAATCAGGGAGGATAATATGGCGACTTTAGATGAAGTTATAAGTCAAATGTCAGAAGAAGATTATTATAATGATCCAATACAATTCGTCATAGATTCGGATTTACGAGTTATATCGATTCCTGGAAAAGGTGTCGTCGCTGGTGTGGTAGGTGATAAGAATATCAACCGTATCAATTTTCAAATGTCGCGATACTATAATGGATTTGATATGTCGAAATTTACAACAAGAGTAAATTATATCAATGCGCGCGGTAATTTCAATTATTACTCAGTGACTGATCTGACAATTGAAGACGATTTGATATATTTCACATGGTTAGTTGATTCTGACGTTGTTGAGTATGCCGGAATAGTTATGTTTGCAGTTAACATGTTTATCACTGACAGTAATGGAAAGATTATACAGTCCTTTAATACTTCAAATAAAGGATTACTCAATGTTCTTGAAGGAATTCAAGTTAACGAATACGTGACACCTGAGGAGCAGGAAGACATCCTGACCCGATTAGAAGCGGATTTAACAAAGTATATAAGTTCTGGAATTAATCAAATACAGGATGAAGGCTCGAAAGTAAAAAAATCACTTCCGGCAGATTATGTAAAAATGACAGAAGATGTTACTTCGTTAAAGGAAGGGAAAGCGGACACCCTGAATTATAAGAATAGTGTCCTCAGGCTGCTGTCCGGGGAAACAGAATTGTCCAGAGTAATCATCAGAGGCGGTTCTGGCGGCGGAGCAGACGCAAGAGAGATCGAACTGCGGAAATCAGCAACAGCAATCCAATGGCGCTATACAGGAGACGAAACGTGGAATGATCTTGTCACCCTGGCAGAGATTACAGGAGCACAAGGCGAACAGGGCATCCCAGGTCCTAAGGGCGAGCCTGGAGCGACAGGGGCTCAGGGCGAGCAGGGAATCCAAGGACCAGCGGGGCCGGCTGGCCCGCAAGGTGAACCGGGTCCTAAAGGAGAACCGGGCGAGAAAGGTGACCAGGGAATTCAAGGATTACAAGGCCCCACCGGACCTCAAGGCGAAACTGGCATACAAGGTGAGAAAGGAGAAACCGGCGCTCAGGGTGAACGGGGTCAAGTGGGCGAACCCGGCAAAGACGGTCGCGGAATCACATCTGTAACGATTAAGACAGACGGACATTTACAGATCAACTACAGTGACGGAACCGATGCGGACGTTGGAAAGGTTGTTGGAGAGAAAGGTCTGGATGGTGTGTCTGGTGTACCTGTCCGAATAGAGAAGACAGCTGCGGATACAACTGCTGAACTCGACCCGAACAAGCTGTACATCTTTCCAGAAATGACCAGTCTTACATACACCCTTGCTGCGCCTGCGGACACCAGTGTAGTGAACGAATATCATTTTGTATTCCAGAGTAGCGCAACAGCTACTGAATTGGTGCATCCTGCAAATGTATCAGTTCCTGACGGATTCGCAGTCGAAAAAAATAAAGTGTACGAAATCAGCATCCTTGAAGGGTGTCTAGTATACCAGAGTTGGGTGGTGAATTGATATGGGGAGAAGAAGAATTTTATTCAATAATGAAGGCGGAGGAAACACTTACAGTGGAGTAATTACATTCGATGAACGTCCAACAGAAGCAATATCTTTTAAATGTCCTGGATGTAATCATTTTGCTATAATGCCACTAAAAGTAGATGTTGTAAGTGGAAAATTCGGCGCACTTTTTATCAATGCAACAGCTACAAAAGATGATTATGTAGCAAATGTTAGCACATATTCAACCGGTAAAGGCGGTTGGACATGTAATGCCTATACAGATGAGAAATATGCTGGAAAAAATCCAAAGATATCTTTTATAGAAACCGGAGTAACGATGGAACTCGCAGATTATTCGGATAGTACATATGCTTGGTTTGGCGGATTTTCATACGCATGGATAGCGTGGTAAGGAGGTAATTGACATGAAACATAAATTAACACACAATCTTGTCAGTCAGTCAGTCAGTCAGTCAGTCAGTCGGGATGATTGTAGATTAACTGATTCGCTCCTGTCAAGTAAGGCGGTGTCACTATGAGCCGCAGAAGAACGATGCTTATGAATGGACAGGAGGAAAACGAAATGAAAGAATGGAAACTGATATACGATAGTGGCGCAACAACTGAAGAAATAATATCAACACCAAAGATAAACGTATCAGGTTACGATGAACTTATGATTATCGCTAAAGCTGTACCAACAGATACAAATAAGGGAACCAGGAATGGTCATTTGATTATAATGAGTCCTGAAGGAAATAAATGCAGATGTATATTAGGAAATAATTTACTAAGTCCAAATGGAAACGCACGAATGTCTATAGCTTTAGTTCGAAAAGTCCTTGAGTTTATTTATGTCGATACAGCTACATCATGGAACGCAATGGATATATTCAACACCGGGCAACCCGTAGATAATTTAACATCCATGCAGAATACAATTGTTAAGTTTGAAGGGGAAATAAACGAGATTTATCTTACAAATTTAAACGAAGCTTCGGATTACAGATTTGGAGTTGGAAGTAGATTTGCAGTTTATGCCAGATAGAAAGGATTGACAAAATGAAAAGTAAAAATAGAATCTTAACAGACAGACAGACAGACAGACAGACAGACACAGTTTAATTGATTCTAAATCCTGTGTCAAGTCTGAGAATGCCGTGGGACTATGTTAGGCAGACGGCGAATGATGATGAACACACAGGAGGTAGAGGAAGAGATGAAAGAGTGGAGACTTTTAAAAGATTATTCTGTTCCAGAAGGAAAAATAGTTAGCATTATTGATACCCCAACGGAAGAAGAAATGATTGGAATAAATGAACTGTTTATTGTTGCAGAAACGAGAACTATAAACGGAGACGGAAGTGATACAACTGCGGTCAGTTCAGCGCGTCCGACGTTGGAAGACTATGCAACTGCTGAATTTCAATACGGAAGGATCACGGGAGACTTAGGCAATTGCATCGGATACACAGGAGATTCAAGAAGTCTTTCCATGTATGTGAGTCTGATTAATGGATTTCTATTTGGTCTTTCAGATAATTCCAAATACGCCATCAATGCAATCAATACGGTAAGACATGCAAAAGAATTTACAACGATGCCCAGAATAGCTATAAAAAATCACAACGGATATCCATACACTTTTGGCACAAGAATTCGAGTTTATGGGAGATAGGAGGTGATAAATTGTACGCAAAACTACAAAACGGAATGTTAAGAAGTGCACCGAAAACAGTGACATGGAACGGATGTACGGTAAATAACCCGTCCGCTGATAAGCTGGTAGAATTAGGTTATAAACCTGTGGTCTACACAGACATGCCAACAGATGCAGAAACTGGCAAACACTACGAATCCAGTTGGACGGAAACAGAAGCCGAGATTACACAGGTGTGGAATCTTGCAGATGATCCTGTATATCCAGAGCCTGAACCTACGCCAGAGGAACGACTGGACAAAGTAGAGCAACGTACGGACACACTTGAAACAACAACAGATGACATCGTTTTAATGATGGCAGATTTTATAGGAGGAAATGAATAATGAAAACATTAAATGCATTAAAATTAAAAATCATGGTAAGAGCATTCAGAATTCGCATTAAGAATGGCGAAGCATTTGAGGACATTGCGGCGGATTATCCGGCACTGACGACAGATGATCTGGAAGCGATTCGAGAAGCATTGAATTTAGAGTAATTCACTAAAGGATGCTTTAGTTAATCAACCAGTTTAGAAAATTGAACAAAACAGGAGAAAAGTCAAAATGGAATTTAATATTAAAAACAGGCTTGCTCATGCCTGGAACGCCTTTATGAACCGGGACCCGACATATCATAACGTTGGCCCCGGTTATTCTTTGCGTCCAGATAGACCACGATTAGGTCATGGAAACGAACGATCCATAGTATCTTCCATATTTAATCGCATAGCACTTGATGTGGCAGCTATAAATATTAAACACTGTAGATTAGATTCTGCGGGACGATTCATCGAAGAGATTGAGTCGGGAATAAATGGATGTTTGAATTTCGAAGCGAATATTGATCAATCGGGACGAGCATTCATCCATGATGTAGTTTTGTCTATGCTTGACGAGGGTGTGGTAGCCATCGTTCCAGTTGACACCTCATTCGATCCAAAGATAAGTAATTCCTTCAGCATTGATTCGGTCCGAACTGGGAAAATAATCGAATGGTATCCAAAGCATGTCAAAGTCAGAATCTATAACGACCGACGAGGAGAAAAAGAAGACATTCTTTTACCGAAAAGTCAGGTGGGAATTATAGAGAATCCATTGTATGCAATCGTTAACGAGCCAAACTCTACACTGCAGAGACTGATGAGAAAGCTCAGCCTATTGGATGCGACAGATGAAAAAACGGCATCCGGTAAATTGGATTTAATCATTCAGCTTCCGTATGTAGCCAAAACTCAGGCACGTAGAGAACAGGCTGAGAGACGACGAAATGATATGGAAAATCAGCTCACAAATTCGAAGTATGGTGTGGCTTACATCGATGGCACAGAGAAAGTCATCCAGCTTAATCGGTCATTAGAGAATAATCTTCTCAAACAGGTCGAATACTGGATTAATATGCTTTACAGTCAGCTTGGTATTACGCAGGCAGTTCTGGACGGAACAGCTGATGAACAGACTATGCTGAATTATAACAATCGTACGGTTGAACCTATTATAGCAGCGATTGCAGACGAATTAAAACGTAAATTTCTAACAAAGACCGCTCGATCTCAAGGGCAGTCCATCGAATATTTCAGAGATCCATTCCGACTGGTTCCAGTCAATAATATCGCAGAAATTGCTGATAAATTCACACGAAACGAAATTATGACATCTAACGAGATAAGACAAATCGTTGGTATGAAACCAGCAGATGATCCGAAAGCTGACGAGTTACGAAATAGTAATATCAGTCAGTCTAAGCAGGAAGCGGAGAATGCTGTTCCTGTAATAAAAAATGAAGAGAGGAGAGAAGGTCAAAATGGATAATTGTGATTTTAGCGGATATGCCACTCGTAATGATTTACTCTGCGGTGATGGCGTTACTATCCGTAAGGATGCGTTCAAAAGTAATGACGGATGTGAAGTTCCATTAGTTTGGAACCATGAACATAATGATCCGAACGCAGTTCTTGGCCATGCAGTTCTGGAAAACCGCGATGATGGTGTATATGCCTACGGTGTATTCAATGACACTGAACAGGGGCAGACTGCTAAGAAACTTGTGCAGAATGGAGATGTAAGGTCTCTTTCTATTTGGGCTAATCAGCTCAAAAAGATTGGTAAAGATGTAGTCCACGGAAACATTAGGGAACTTAGCCTTGTATTGGCTGGAGCGAATCCTGGTGCTTACGTGGATTTTGTTATGGCCCATTCTGCCGAAGGTGAAGAGGAGATGGAAGTATCATGGGATGAGAATATTATGCTCTATCACTCAGCTGATACCGAAAAGAAAGGAGAAAACAAAGTGGCTGAAGAAACCAAGAAACCAAAAACGTCAGAAGGTTCTGATGATAAAACCATCAAAAAGGTAAAAGAGGTATTGGATACCATGAATGACGAGCAGAAAGAAGCTATGTATGCTGTACTCGGCATGGCACTTTCTGATGATGAAGATGATGAAGACGATGATGAAAAAGGAGGAAATGTAGTGAAACATAACATTTTTGACAATGAAGAAAGAGAGCAGAACAACACTGCAGTTCTGAGCCATTCTGATGAAATGAAAATTGTATCCATGGCTAAACAGAGTGGCGTTGGTTCCTTAAAACAGGCAATGCGTATTTTTGCAGAAGAGAACGCTTCTACTCTGGCTCATGGCGTATTTGATGATGAAGTTGAAAAGCTGTTCCCAGAATATGAACTTCTGAAAAAAGGTGAGCCAGAAACACTCACTAGAGATCAGTCCTGGATCGATGCTGCTATGGCTAAGATTCATAAAAGTCCGTATAGCCGTATTCGCACAAGACAGGCTGACACTCGTATTGCAGAGCTGAAAGCTAAAGGTTACCAGAAGAAAGGTGACTATAAAAAAGAGATGGCTAAGATTAAATTGCTGTCCCGTACAACAGATCCACAGACTATCTACATCAAAGACACTCTGCAGCGTGATGATATTACCGATATTACAGACTTCGATGTAGTTGGATATCAGTGGAATATCATGAGACAGACTTTGAATGAAGAGCTTATCATGGCAGCAATGGTAGGTGATGGTCGTGAAGACGGCGATCCTGATAAAATTCATGAAGATCATATTCGTCCTATCTGGAATGATGATGAGCTTTATACAATCCATCAGACGGTTGACTTTGATACAGCTAAACAGGAACTTCAGGGTTCTAACACAGGAGCTAATTTCGGTGAGAACTACATTAAAGCCGAAGCTATCATCACTGCATCACTCTATGCTCGTGAGAAATACAAAGGATCCGGTTCTCTGGATTTCTACTGCACACCACACCTGCTCAATGTAATGCTTCTCGCTCGTGATCTTAACGGTCGTCGCATTTACGATTCCAAGGCAGATCTTGCTGCAGCGCTCAATGCAAACAGCATTGTCACAGTTGAGCAGTTTGAAGGACTTCAGAGAATTGATGCTGAATCCAAGAAACATGAACTTCTTGGTCTGTTTGTAAACCTGGGTGATTATCAGTTTGGTTCTACAAAGGGCGGTGAAGTGTCAAAATTCGATTCATTTGACATTGATTTCAACCAGTACAAATACCTGCTTGAGACAAGACTGTCTGGTTCTCTTACAAAGGTATATTCCGCTATTGCTCTTGAAGAGGACGTAGCGTAATCATACCCAGAGGTTAACTAAAACAAACTTTAAATATTATAAAGGAGATTAAGAACATGGAAGTAATGTACATGAACGCTGGCGACAAAAATGTTGCAGTAAGAAAAGTGTATGCTAAAGCGGATGGCGTAGCGTATGCAGAGTCCACCTTTAAAACAAAGCTGACTCCAGATGAACTGGAAGACGCTTTCTATAAAGGAATGGTAGTGATCGATGCTGCAGGCGTAGCTTATCGCCCGATTAGCTGTAAAGTAGCTTCAAAAGTTGTGACTGTTACATATGCCACAACTGATACTACACCTACAGCTGCTAAACTCGCCACAGTTAAGGCAGAGTGATTCCGGGAGGACAATTAGATGAGCAAATGGTTTGGTAAAATCGGCTATGCTGTCACCAACGAGACGGAGCCGGGAGCATGGGACGAGACAATTCTCGAACGCGAATATTATGGTGATATGACCTATGATCGCAGAAAAAGACAGACATCTGGCGGTATTAATGACAATATCTTACTCGCGAATGTGGTTAGTATTTTAGCCGATCCATTTGCTATCAAAAATTGTTCTCACATGGCTTATGTCGAAATTATGGGTACTAAGTGGAAAATCTCAGTCATTGAGGTCCAGTATCCAAGATTGATCTTGACTATAGGAGGTGTCTGGAATGGGAACACGACTGGAACTACAGAGCAAACTTGAAGAGTTGCTTGGATGCAGACATGTTTACTATCAGTCCCCCGAATCAGTCAAAATGGAATATCCCGCAATAAGGTATTCCAGAAGTAGGATAGATTCAGAACGTGCTGATGATACAGCATATCTGAAACACAAACGATACGAGCTAATTGTGATATCAAGAAAACCTGACGAGCCTGTCATTGAGAAGTTGCTGGAATTGCCATACTGCTCATTCGGGACAAGCTATAAATCAGATAACCTATATCACGATACGCTCGTTTTATATTTTTAAGGAGGATTAATAAATGCCTAAACTTACATGGGACCAGACTGGTGAACGTTTATACTCAACCGGCGTTAGTAAAGGAGTTCTGTTTCCGTATACAGAAGATAAATACGGTGCCGGTGTTGCTTGGAACGGTTTAACAAAAGTATCGGAAAATCCATCAGGCGCTGAGCCTACAGCTTTATGGGCTGATAATGGTAAATACCTGAATATTCTGTCTGCGGAAACATTCGCTGCTACGATTTCCGCATATATGTATCCTGACGAATTTAAGAAATGTATTGGTGAAGAAGAGGTAGTAGCTGGTATGTCTGTAGGTCAGCAGGATCATCAGGTGTTCGGCTTCTCTTATCAGACAATTATCGGTAATGATACCAAGAATACCAAGTATGGATATCAGATTCATGTTGTGTACGGATGCAACGCAGCAGCAAGTGCAAAAGATTATGAAACAGTGAATGATAGTCCGTCAGCGGCAGAGATGAGCTTCGATATCTCAACCACACCAGTTGATGTAACAGGATTCAAACCTACTGCTACGCTTTTATTTGATTCTACAAAACTTTCTAAAGAACAGATGAAAGCTGTCGAGACCGCATTATATGGTGATGAATCTGCGGCTCCTAAACTGCCAACTCCAGATGAGTTCAAAGCTCTTATTCAGGCAGCTGTATCATAAATAAATAACAATATAACGAAAAGCTCTAACTGTGTATTCAGCTGGGGCTTTTCTTTTTAATTAAAAAAAAAGGAGAAAACGACTATGTTAAAAAAAACAATTTCATATGAAGATTACAACGGAACTAAAAGAGAAGAAGATTTCTACTTCAATCTCACAGAAACCGAACTTGCCGAGATGCAGCTCGAAGTTACAGGCGGTTTAGACACTATGCTTCAGGCAATTATCAAAGCTCAGGATATTCCTACAATCGCCAAATTATTCAAACAGATTATTCTTAAATCTCATGGTCAGAAGTCTCCAGATGGAAGGCGATTTATCAAGTCTGACGAGTTGTCAACAGAGTTCTCTCAGACTGAAGCATACAATGTTTTGTACATGGAACTGTCTCAGGATGCTGAAAAAGCAGCTGAGTTTATTAAGGGAATTATTCCTGCCAAATACAGAGAAGTAATTGATACACCGGAACTGCCGGCTTAATAAATACGAAAAATATGGAGGATGAGAGATGCTTGAACTCGTGGTTCCGAGCGATATTAATGAGGGATGGGATGAAATAAAAGGGGAGTTTATATACGAAGAACTCAACAAGCCAAAGACCATTATGCTTGAGCATTCTCTTGTCTCTCTGTCAAAATGGGAATCCTTATGGAAGAAACGATACTTCCCTGTTGAGAATCGCACAATCGATGAAATAGTGAGCTACATACAATGTATGACAATTACTAAAAACGTTGAACCGGAAGTTTATGATCGTTTGATTCACCATCAGGATTTGATAAATAGAATAACAGAATATATTAATGATCCAATGACTGCAACTACCTTTGGTAAAAATCAGAACGATAATTCAACTCGGACTGAAAACATATCATCGGAACTCATATATTTCTGGATGTTCGATAATGGTATTCCAATGGAATGTGAAAAGTGGCATTTAAACAGATTGCTTACACTTATAAGGGTATGCAATGTAAAAAGAGGCTCTGGAAAGAAGATGAGTCAGTCAGAAGTAATGCGACAGTATAAATCTATAAATGAAGCAAACCGAGCAAAATTCCGCTCGAAGGGGTAATTACATGTTAAAAGGAATTGACGTATCAGCATATAACGGAACTATCGACTGGGGAACAGTAGCGGCATATGGTATGGATTTTGTAATCTTACGTATTACTGAAAAAGGTAATGTAGTAGATAGTTCCTTTGAACAAAACTACAAGGGATGCATTGACAATCATATACCGGTTGGTGTTTATAAATACAGCTATGCTCTCAATGTGTCTGAAATCCAGGAAGAAGCTCGAAAAGTTCTTTCTACGTTGAACGGCAGGAAGTTGAATCTCCCTGTATGGTTAGATCTTGAATGGGATAAACAAAAAGAACTTGGAACTAAGAAGATCTCAATGCTTGCTGAGGCTTTTATCAAAGTGATAACTGATGCCGGATATAAAGCTGGAATTTACTGCAATGCTAAACAATGGTATGAGTCTGTTATTGGAAATAATCTTAAACAGAAATATGACTTTTGGATTGCAAGTTATCCGACACATGACGATGGAACACTTCAAGAAAGATTGAGACCGAGCTATGGTGTTGGATGGCAATACAGTTCCAATGCCAAAATACCGGGAGTTCCGACAGTTGTCGACAGAAGTGTGTTTTATAAAGATTACACTAATGAAGAGTCTAAGCCAGTCAAAATGGAGGAAATCAAAGTGAGCAAATTACAGGAGTTTATAAACCTTGGTCATTACTATGCCAATAATGGCGGCAATAAACCATATCTTGAAAAGAGAACTGAAGAATATCTTGACGATTTCCAGAAAAACGCTGGTTATAACAATTATACAAAATTTGCGAGAGACGTAAATCGTCTTGGTCAGCCCGGATGTCAGGGACAGCCATGGTGTGCTGAGTATAAATTCTGGGAGCTTGTTCAGGTGTTAGGAATCACAAAGGCTCTTAAAATTATGGGTGGCGGATTCTACAACTGTACATCAGTAATGAATCATGCAAAGGAAAATGGAACATGGCATACAAAACCGAAGAAAGGCGCTCTTGTTATATTTAGACGTGGAGCACATATTGGTTCTGTTGATAGCTACGATGAAAATTACGTATATACCAATGAAGGAAATACATCCTCTGTTCCAGGAGTAGTTGCTAATGGAGGAGCTGTCCGAAACAAGAGATATCCAATTAATGATTCTTCTATCACTGGTTATGTATGGATTAACTGGGGTGAAGAAACTTCTGCTGAGAAATGGGTTGCTACTGGAACCAGAATTTCAACAGTTGACGATCTCTACATTCGAGAAAGTCCTAATGGATATGTATTAGGGCAAATCAACGCTGGTGATAGAGTTGAAATCGATGGAACTGTATCTGGTAAATGGACGAAAGTGAAAGTGACAAATATCGGTATCGGTTGGGCTTGGACAGCTTATCTTCAGGAATCTGAACCAGTGAAACCACAGACCATCACGAGTAAGCAGAATAAGAAAAAGAGATTATTCGTTGGCGAAGTTAAAGCTAAAGAGACCGACGTACGAACATGGGCCGGAGACGAGTATCCGACAATCAAGAAGTATCCATATCTTGCAAAAACCAATTTGGTTGATGTCATGGATTATACACAGAAAGATACATCCGGAAGAAAATGGTATTATGTCAGAATCGCAGGCAAATACTTTGGTTTTGTTGAAGCGAGTGATATTAAGAAACGATGAGGTGTTGATATGATAACTTTCAGACAAAAGGGCGATTTCTCTAATCTGTCAGGATTCCTTGAGAGAGCTAAAGAAACGGTTAATCTTGGAATTTTAAACAAGTACGGTCGTGCTGGAGTTGCTGCTCTTTCGTCTGCAACCCCTGTTGATACCGGTAAAACAGCAGCATCGTGGACATACGAGATTATCCGTCAAAATGGGGGCGTATCTATAGAATTTCACAATACAAATGTTCAGAGAGGCATACCGATTGCAATAATCTTACAGACAGGTCATGCAACTGGTACTGGAGGCTGGGTAGAAGGAAGAGATTATATCAATCCTGCTATTCAGCCTATTTTTGACAAAATAGCAAAAGAGGCTTGGGAGGAGGTTGTTAAGAAATGAGTAAAGTAGTTGATAGCAGAGTCGTTGAAATGCGGTTCGATAATGCGCAGTTTGAGCGTAATGTTAAAACTACCATGTCGACTCTTGATAAACTAAAAGAGAAGCTGAAATTCTCCGGAGCTTCAAAAGGTCTTGATGATATCGAGAAATCTGCAAAACAGGTTGATATGTCTGGATTAGGCAGAGGTGTCGATACTATCAAAATGAAATTCTCCGCCATGGAAGTTATAGCGATGACTGCACTGTCTAACATCACTACGACAGCCATGCAGGTTGAAAAAAGTATTGCTGATGCGTTAACCATCGATCCGATTAAAGATGGTTTTACAGAGTATGAGACTCAGATGAATGCGGTTCAGACTATCTTAGCAAACACTCAGAAAGAGGGTACCACAGTCAAAGATGTCAATAAAGCACTTGATGAGCTTAATACATATGCCGATAAAACCATTTATAACTTCACAGAGATGACTCGTAACATCGGTACATTTACCGCAGCTGGCGTTAAGTTGGATGCATCAGTTTCGGCAATCAAAGGTATTGCGAACTTAGCAGCCGTATCAGGTTCAACATCTCAGCAGGCATCCACAGCGATGTATCAGTTATCACAGGCTCTGGCCGCAGGTAAAGTTCAGCTTATGGACTGGAACTCAGTCGTTAATGCTGGTATGGGTGGACAGGTATTTCAGGATGCTTTAATCAGAACATCGGAACATCTTGGTACCGGAGCAAAAGAATATATCGAAGCAACTGGTTCATTTCGAAATTCCCTTGAAAAAGGCTGGCTTACAACAGACGTCTTAACTCAGACACTTGATCAGTTTGCGACGGCTGCTGATACTCAGGAAGAATATAACGCAGCTGTTAAAAAGTTTGTAGACCAGGGATATACCCAGGAGCAGGCAAAAGAGATGGCGGATATGGCAAAAACAGCAGGAAATGCCGCCACTAAGGTTAAAACTTTCACTCAGCTTATCAATACTTTAAAGGAAGCGCTTGGCTCAGGATGGACTAAAACATGGCAGCTTATAATTGGTGATTTCGAGGATGCTAAAGAAATATGGACCAAAGTTAGTGATGTTTTAAGCAATCTTATCAATAAATCATCGGATGCTCGTAACAAACTTGTGAAGAAAGTTATGAATAATCCATATTCCGGTTTGCTCAAATCCATTAATGAAGTTACTGACAAGGCTTCCGGACTTCAGGAAATAGTCAACAATGTTATTCGTGGTGATTATGGGAATGGACAGCCACGATTCGATAAACTGACTGAACAAGGGTATAACTGGGCTCGTGTTCAGAATATGGTTAATGAGCAGCTCGGTTGTTCTTTCCGATATAACGAAGAGCTTGGTGAATCACAGGAAGATCTGCAGAAAACTCAGGCTGAAACTATTGCTCAGTTGGTTCAAATGTCTGATGCACAGTTAAAAGAAGCTGGATTTACAAAAGGACAGATCAAAGCATTACGAGGATTACAGGAACAATCTGAGAAAACCGGCGTTCCGATACAGGATCTTATAACTACCATGAGTCAGATGAGCGGTCGCGACTTATTATTTGGCTCATTCGAGAATATCGGAAAAAGTATTTTTAATCTTTTTTCTGAACTGAAGAGGGGTTGGAATGACGTATTTAATCCTCCGTCAGCTTATACTCTCTATAATATCCTTTATGCAATTTATAACAAAACTGCTCAATTAGCGGTGTTTACTGAAGATCATGGCGAGGAGCTTCGTCGTACAATGGCTGGCTTGGCTGCAGTCCTTGATATAATCAAAATGACTGTCGGTGGGGCATTGAAATTTGGTCTCAAAGCACTTAATGCCATACTCAGTGCGTTCGGAATGGACACACTTGATCTCACCGCCAATCTTGGGGATTTATTGGTCCAGTTCGACAAATGGCTTAAAGTTGTCGATCCGTTTGAGGCAATTGCTGAGAAAGCTGGAGAAGGAATCAAGTTCCTGATCGATAAAATCAAAGAGCTGTACGAATATCTTAATAAGATACCTCAGTTTAACAAATTCTTTAACAGTTTTAAGAATATTGATATTACAAAATTTGTAACTGATATATTTAACGACATAGAGAATTTTGATTTCGATAAAGCGTGGGATGACCTTGCTAAAAAAATAAATGAAAATAAAATAGGTAAAACCATTATCGATGGTCTTAAAAAGGGACTCAACGAAGGTATTACGGCAGTTCCTGATATTTTAATTTCTATTGGAAAGGCAATCCTCGATTCTATCAAGGAAGTTCTTGATATCAATTCACCATCCAAAGAGACTTTCAAAATTGGTGAGTGGACCATAGAAGGTTTACTTAACGGTCTCAAGAATAAGGCTTCAGATGTTATAGACTATCTGAAAGGTCTTGGTGGAAATATGCTCGATGCCCTTAGCAATGTTGACGTAGATTGGGGTAGTGTTATAGCAGTTAGTTCTATCGGAGGACTTGTTTACGGTGTAAATAAATTAATGGATGTTGCATCTAAGTTTGCGTCACCGTTTGAAGCTATCGCCTCTGTGATAGACGGACTTGCCGATATCGAAGCAAGTGTTTCTAAGAACATTAAAGCCAATGCCTTTAAAACAAAGATGGATGGCATAAAGCAGTTTGTCACATCACTGGTTATCGTGGCTGGTTCCATTTATATTCTTGGAAAACTCGATACCAAAACACTTGCTCAAGGTGGATTGGCTACAGCAGTTATCGCTGGTGTGCTTGTTAGAATCGCAGTTGCCATGAGTAAAATAACGGCAGCATCAGCAACTATAGATAGACATGGTATCAAGATTGACGGATTAAAAGCCGGAATCACTTCTATCGGAACTGCAATATTGCTTATCGGCACCACTGTCAAAATACTTGGTGGTATGGATTTAAAAGACATGGAGCATGGCTTTGCTGGCTTAGCTGGAATAGTTGCTTCGCTGGCTGTCATAATAGCTACTTTCGGTATTTTTGTCAAAGATGAAAGTGCTAAGAATATAGATAAGCTCGGCAAAATGATGAAAAATATGGCTACGGCTATGTTACTTATGGCCGGTGTCGTGAAAATAATCGGGATGCTTTCAGCTGAGGAAATACTCAGAGGGGTTGCTTTTGCTACTGGTTTTTCGACATTTGTTTTGATAATGGGATTAATAGGAGCCAAATGTGGGGAAGGTGTTGCCAACCTTGGTGACGGTCTGAAATCTCTTGTTATTGCTATGGGTATGCTGGTTGGTGTAACCAAGCTAATCGGATATCTGTCCATTGGTGAAATTGCTAAAGGCGCGGTTTTTGCCGGATCGTTTTTAGCATTTATTGAAATTCTCAAACTCATAAGCAAATCTGACGATGGACAAGTCATGAAGGGTTTGACCAGATTGTTATTATCTGTATCCATATCAATGGCACTCATGGCTGGAGTAGTGAAGTTGGTATCTTATCTATCGGTTGGTGAGATGATCAAAGGCGGTGTTTTTGTAGCTGCATTCACAGCTTTTGTGTATGCCCTTGTAAAAGTTACCACAATAGCAAGCGATCAGCAAACCGCAAAAGTAGCTGCTTCTATATTATCTATATCAGTAGCGGTTGGTATTTTGGCGGGCGTTTCCGTTCTTCTCGGTATGGTAAGTATTAAGAATCTTGCGAAAGGCGAGACCGCTATTGCCTTATTATGTGGAATGATGGCGGTCATGGTTCGTCAGTTGCGAGGAGCGAATGATATCGGCAAGAGTCTGACCGGAATGGCTATTGCAATTGGTGTTATGGCGGCATCTGTGGTCGCACTTTCTTTTGTGAAAACAGAAAAACTGGTAAGTGCCACATTAGCCATATCTACCATGATGGGGATGTTTGCTGTGGTTGAAAAAGCTTCTTCTGTAGCTACAACATCCATAAAAACCATAGTTGTCATGACTGCTGTTGTGGCAGCACTCGGCGGATTACTTATGCTGATGAGTAAATACAATTTTAATGTATCCGCGTCCAATGCTACAGCTTTATCGGTAATGATGCTCGGTTTGGCGGCCGCAACTAAAGTGTTAGGCAAGATTGAAAGTGTCGATAAAAGTGCATTAATTGCCGTTGGGATAATGACAGGTGTATTGGCTGGAGTAGCTGTCATACTCGGCATAATGGATAAGCTCGATATATCCGCAGGCATCCCTAATGTTATAGCTTTATCAATTATGTTAAATGCTATATGCGCTGCGGCATTGATAGCGAGTAAGATACCTCCGATACCGCCAAGTGCTTCATTATACATTGCAGCATTTGTTGGAATAATTACCGCTTTGGGTGCAGTTATAGTAGCCATAGCAGGTGTTATAGATCTTATCCCAGGCGTTGAAGAGTTTCTTGACGGCGGTATAAAGATTCTGGTCAAAATAGGAACTGGTATAGGCGAATTTGTAGGAAGTCTTGTTGGCGGTGTATTAGATGGAATTGCTGTTGGAGCTACGAAAGATTTACCAGAAGTTGGTAAAAATATAGCAGAATTTCTTAAAGCATTTTCCGGAATGGATAATTCTGTAAAAACTGGCGTTGAGGTATTTGCCGATGCTGCTGGAGCTATTTTAAGTTTATCTACATCAAACATTCTTGATGGGATTGCCAATAAACTTGGTTTTAATACCGGTCTCGATAATTTTGGTGAACAGGCGAAATCTTTCGGTAAAGCCATGCACGCATTATCGGATTCTTTAACAGGCGAAAATGCTATTGACACTAAAGCTATCAAAGGTGTGACGAAAGTTGGTCAGATGCTTGCTGCATTAGCCAATGATATTCCACCTCAGCCCGGTGATATCCTTAAAAAGTTTGTATTTACCCAGGATCTTGGTGAATTTGGTAAACAGGTAGAAACATTTGGCAAAGCAATGAGCGCTATGTCTAAAGCAGTGTCTGGCGATAACGCAATTGATACAGATGCTGTTGAAGGTGTGACGAAAGCCGGTAAAATGTTATCTGCATTAGCGGATGATATACCGCCACATCCTGGAGATATTCTTGAAAAATTTGTATTTAGCAAGGATCTTGGCAATTTCGGAGAACAAGCATTAGCTTTCGGTAAAGCAATAAGTGCTATGTCTAAAGCAGTGTCTGGCGATAATACGGTAGATGTTGATGCTATAGAAAGTGCTAAAAATGCTGGAGAATTATTGGTTGCTTTGAAAAACAGCATGGAGGGTGACCCAGGGGTAATTTTAAGTGCTTTTGTGACGAATAAAAACCTTGGCAATTTCGGCGGTCAAGCTAAAGCTTTCGGCGAAGCTATAAGTGCTATGTCTAAAGCTATTACGGGTGAAAATGCGATTGATGTGAATGCTGTAACTAATGCTAAAAACATAGGTACTATGATGACCGAACTGCAGAAAGCATTACCGAAAGATGAATGGTTCGATGGAGTTATGCAGCTTGATGATTTTGGTAGTGATATCAGTGCCTTTGGTCAGGGGTTGCTTGTTTACAACGCGAATGTTGCAGACATAGACTTTACTAAAGTTAGTGCATCTGTATCTCAAGCTAAACGAATGGTATCACTGGCCAATAGTATATACGGCAACTCATCCAATGTCGAAAGTGGAATTAAGACGTTCAAGGATTTCGAGGACATCAGCGAAACGATAAAAAATTACAGTGATGATGTATCTAATACCAATATGGATAGCATATCCGATTCTATTTCGATAGGATTCAGATTAAAAACATTCATTTCAAGTCTGAAAGATATTAATACGACCGGTATCACGAGTTTTAAAGACGCTGTGAGTAAACTTGGTGAAGTTGAACTCGGTAGTATTAAGAATACGCTAAACGAATCGGCTAAAACATTTTCGACGAATGGTTTAAGTATTGTCGAGGCATTGAGCAGCGGAATGACCATGAGAAGGTCTAAAGCTATATCAGCAATGAGCAATATAGTTAACGATGTGCAGAAAACAATCACCAATAGAAACGAAAACTTCAAGAAAACGGGCGTGGCGTTGATCAGTATGCTTGCCGTTGGAATGGCGGCTCAGAAAGAACATGTTAAGAATATTGCTTCTCAGGTTGCTATAGCATCTGCAAACGGAGCTCTTAATCCGGCATATTCTTATATGAATAATAACGGAAGAAATCTCGGTTTAGGTTTAGTCTATGGTGTGTTATCAATGCAACAGTCGGCTTATAACGCTGGCTTTGCTTTAGGACAAGCTGCGGTCAGAGGCGAGCGTGCCGGTCAGCAATCACATTCACCATCCAAAGCTACATATCAATCCGGTATTTGGCTTGGCGAGGGTATGATAAATGGTTGCCGTGATATTGCCACAAAAGTATTCAGTACCGGTAAGAAACTTGGTACTGGCATAGTGGACTCCGTATCCGAAGCTATGCAGTCAGCTGAAGATATATTTGATTCCACAGTTGATGTAGCTCCTGTAATCACGCCGGTAGTTGATTTAACCGATATTCAAACCGGAGCTGCCAGAATCACAAGTATGTTCAATAATCCGTCAGTAACACCAATGACAAACATCCGAGCTATTTCCGGAATGATGGATAATCGTCAAAATGGAAATAATGAAGATGTGGTAAATGCCATTAATGGACTTAAAAAGAGTATTGGTAATGCCGGAAATACTTATAATAACATTTCTGGAATTACTTATGATAATGGCAGTGCTGTTTCAGAAGCTATCGAAACATTGGTAAGAGCAGCTAAGATAGAGAGGAGGAGATAGTCATGTCTCAGTTTTCAGACGGCACATCTGGTTCATCTTCACTAAATGATGTTTTTACTGATGGCTCTGAATATACAACCAATCTCAGCGCCCAAGTTCAAATCACTGAATTTGGGCTTGAGAAAGGTACAACTCGAAACGTATTTATAAAATGGACATGGAATCAGCTACATACAAAAGAATTTCGTGTTGTTTGGTATTATTTTACCGGGCAAGGAACATCCTTTGTTGGAAGCGATGCCAGAATAACGAATAAATATTCTTCGTATAATGCACCATCTAATGCGACAAAAGTAAAAGTAAAAATACTTCCAATAGCCGACAGTCGTAAGATTGGAAATTATACTGCAGCATATTGGACAGCCAAGTGGACGACTTTAAGAGAATATAGTTTCAAAAATAATCCACCAACAGCTCCGTCGGCTCCGTCAGTCACAATTAGTGATAAATATAAACTTACGGCATCACTTGCTAATGTTAACTCAGATACAGAGCAAATCGAATGGTATGTTGTGCGGGATGATAAAACTAAATATTATTCTGTAAAAACAAAAGTTAACAAAAATGCTGCGGCAATGACTTGTACCATTGATGCTGGAGGAAAATACAAGGTTAAATGCCGAGCATGGAAGGGCAATCAACATAGCGACTGGTCTGAATATTCCGGAAACGAAGGTACTGTTCCGACTGGGGTTGGTGAGATTACTCGTCTCGAAGCTTTTTCAGAAACAGGTGTACTGGTCGATTGGACTGGTGTTAAAAATTGTACGGGGTATGAAATTCAATATACCACGAGACAGGGATATTTTGACAGTAACCCTAATGAAGTCAAAAGCCAAACCGTTCCGTCGAATATCAGTCATGCTGAAGTAACTGGTCTTGAGTTAGGACAGACATATTTCTTCAGAGTCAGAGCTACAAATGATCAAGGAAATTCTCCTTGGAGTAGTATCAAATCGATAACCATTGGCAAAGATCCAACAGCTCCGACAACATGGTCATCGACTACGACGGCTATAGTTGGTGAGGAGCTTGTTCTTTATTGGGTACACAATGCTACAGATGGCTCTTCGGAGAAGCAGGCGGAACTTGAGTTGAATGTCGATGGAACTATCACAACCGAAACCATCGTGAATACAGCAACAGGCGACGACAAAGATAAGACTAAAAGTAAGAAGATAAATACGTCAAAATGGAGTGAAGGAACCACTCTAAAATGGCGTGTTCGAACTATGGGCATTACTGGAAATTACGGAGAATGGTCTGTCCAGAGAGTTGTAAACATTTATGCGCCCGCCACGTTACAACTCAATGTGACAGATTCTTCCGGAAGTGATATTTCTACTATTACGTCATTTCCTTTCTATATTAAAGGAATAGGTGGTCCGAGCACTCAGAAAGTTCTTGGATACCACGTATCAGTAGTGGCTTTGGAAGGATATAATACGGTTGACGAAACTGGTATGGCGATCGTTGTCGCTAAAGGTCAGGAGATATTTTCACGATATTATGACACTAGCGGAGAACTGTTACTTGAATTACATGCTGGGAACATTGATCTCCAGAATAATGTTAGTTATCGAGTTATCTGTTCGGTTGCCATGGATTCAGGATTATCGGCAGAGAGAAATGAAGATTTCACAGTAGCGTGGACCGAAATGACCTATTCGGTTAATGCTGAGATGGCATACAGTCCAGAGACATATTCATTTCTTATCAGACCATATTGCCTTGATGAAAATAATAATCCTGTGAGCGACGTTACTCTTGCCGTATATAGAAGACAATTTGATGGAGAGTTTGTTGAAATTGCATCCGACCTTGAAAATTCATCGAACCGGTTTGTTACTGATCCACACCCTGCGTTGGATTTCGGACGATATCGTGTTGTGTCTAAATCTAAATCAACTGGGGCTATCAGTTATTACGATATGCCGGGCTATCCCATCAACGAATCTGGAATTATCATCCAGTGGGAAGAGCAGTGGCAGAACTATATCACATCTGAAATAAATGAAAATGACACGTATGCTGAACGTCCTTGGTCTGGTTCAATGGTGAGGCTACCATATAATGTAGACGTGTCAGACGATAGCGATTCAGATGTATCACTTGTCGAATACATAGGTCGAAAACATCCAGTGAGCTACTATGGGACTCAGGTCGGACAAACTGCAAGTTGGAATACTGATGTTCCGCGTAGAGATGTAGAGACTCTTTATGCTTTGAGAAGATTGGCTGCGTATCAAGGAGATGTGTATGTCAGAGAATCAAGCGGAAGCGGTTATTGGGCTCATGTTAATGTGTCAGTAAGTAAAAAGCATCAAAATGGGGTAGTTCCAGTTACAATAAAAGTAACTAGAGTTGAGGGAGGGATTTAATATGCCAGATTGGACCAAATCAATGGAACAATTTTTTGAATATTATATTGTAGACCCTGGTACTTGGCGTGACCAAAAGAAACTCAACAATATACTTGACGGTGCAATTGATGGAGATTTGGAGGCTGAAACGCTCGGTTCTGCAACATTTAATATAAGCGATTCAGTTGGGGAATGTTATATCAGACCCTATCTTGTTACTCGTCAAAATGGAATTACAGAAAGGTTCCCTATGGGAGCTTTTCTCGTTCAGACTCAGAAAACAGAGTTCGATGGCAAGTATACAAAGGTTCCAATCGATGCATATACACCTTTATTAGAACTAAAAGAGAATTTGCCGCCACTGGGATATTCGATAATGAAAGATTCTAATATTATGGACTATGCATACAGACTCACCAGAGAACGAGTTAGAGCACCTGTTGTTCAAACATCAATAGATGAAAAATTATATTCTGATTTTGTGGCTAACACGGACGATACATGGCTTACATTCATCAATGACCTGATGGCGAATGCTAAATACCATTTTGGTCTTGATGAATTAGGTCGTGTTATTTTTATGCCTAATCAGGACGTCGATTGCTTACAACCGGTATGGGAATTTAATGACGATAATAGTTCCATTCTTTATCCAGATCTTAGCACAAATAGGGATATGTATGGAATCCCGAATGTCGTTGAGGTTTCATATTCAGGTGCTACAGAAAATTATTATACAAGGGTCGTAAATGACAATCCAAATAGTCCTGTATCAACAGTAAATAGAGGACGAGAAATAACGCACAGAGTCACCAATCCTGAATTTGCCGGCGAACCAACAGAAGGTCAGATAGAGATTTACGCGAAGAATCTTCTTAATCAATTGTCATCAATTGAGTACACTGTAACTTTTGCTCATGGTTATTGTCCCGTGAGACTTGGCGATTGTGTTCGATTAAATTATTCAAGGGCAGGAATAAATGGAGTAAAAGCCAAAATAACAAAACAATCTATTGTATGTAAACCGGGATGCAAAGTTACAGAAACGGCAATATTTACCAAGAATCTATGGAGGTGATCGTGTGGAATTATCAAAAGTCATAATAGATGATTTTGCGAAAGTGACAAATGACGATAGACACATTTCTCAAAATACTACGCTTTATGGAACAATCAAAGTAAACGGCGATAAAAACTATGTTCAATTGGACGGTTCAGATCTTCTCACGCCCTGCTCATCAAGTGTTAACGTCAAAGATGGTGAAAGAGTCATGGTTGTTGTTGGCGGGCATGAGGCAGTTGTTACCGGAAACATGTCTTCTCCAGCGGCAAGACTTGGCGATGTTGATGACGCTAAAAAAGAGATAGGTGATGCGGTAGATCAATCATTAGATGCATATGATGTAAAACTCGCTCAAATGAATGAGTTGGCAGCTAATACCTTAGGGTTTTATTATACAGAAGAGAAAACTGCTGACGGTTCGATCATAGCCTATCGTCATGACAAGGCGAAGTTAAGCGAATCAAAAATTATCTATAAAAATGGAATTGATGGTTTCTTTTTATCTGTGGATGGCGGACAAACATGGAAAGCGGGGTTTGATAGTAATGGAGATGCCGTTCTGAATATTCTCTATGCTATCGGTATTCAGTCAAAATGGATTAATACAAGAGGATTTACGGCTACTAATAACAGCGGAAAAGAAACTTTCAAGATCGATGAAAATACTGGTGACGTTTACATTGATCCAAACGCATTTATGCTTGGTGACAAAGATGTTGCTGAGACCATCAATGGATTAATTTCCGATGCATCCACTGTGTTTATGCTGCTTAGTAATGAATATCAGGGGATTGCTACAGATTCAGATGGTAACGTGGTTGGTGACTTTCCGAATTGCCAGACAACCATAACCATTATGTCTGGAAATAATGATGTCACCGCAGAAGCTACAATTCAGCCAACTTTAAGAAAAGGTATTATCGGAGAATGGGATGCTGAGACTTTCACATATACTGTAACAGGTTTAACCGAGGATAATTGTTATATCGAGTTTACTGCTTTATACAATGATTCCACAGTTAAAAGGAGATTTACTGTATGCAAACAAAGATATGGTAAAGATGGAGAAAATGCGGTATCGCCAGTCGTATCGGTTAAAAAGAAGGACGGCAAGACGATAATTTCCATTACCGATAAAACCGGAACTCATACTCAGGAAGTCCTTGACGGTGTAAATGGTACACCAGGTCCGAAAGGAGAAGACGGTAAAACTTCTTATTTCCATGTTAAATATTCTGACGATGGAGGAATGACATTTACCGATAATGCTGGCGAAAAAGCTGGAGCATATATCGGAACTTATACTGACCATATAAAAGCAGATTCAAATATTGTGTCTGATTACACTTGGGTTAAGATTGAAGGAAAAGACGGAGTGTCTCCTACAATCACTGTCACCAAGGAAAACGGTGTCGTAACGATTGTTACAAAAGATGGATCGCATACTTACACCCAAAAAATTCTTGACGGTACTAATGGTACACCAGGAGCAAACGGAACAAACGGACAGACTACGTATTTTCATTTAAAATACTCAAACGATGGTGGTAAAACATTCACTTCAAATAATGGAGAAGATGTCGGTGATTACTTTGGAACATATACTGATTTTGTGAAAGAAGATTCCGATTCAGTAGAAGATTATACTTGGGCTAAAATCAAAGGTGATGATGGTAAGGATGGAATTTCTCCAACGGTATCTGTTACGAAAAAGGATGGAAAAACAACAATCACGATAGTTGACGAGAATGGAACTCATACTCAGGAAGTCCTTGATGGAACCAATGGTACCCCCGGTACTAATGGTGTAAATGGTAAGACTACATATTTCCATGTTAAGTATTCCAACGATGGAGGAAAGACATTTACTTCAAATAGCGGTGAAACTGTTGGGGCGTATATCGGGACTTGTACTGACTACAATGTCTCTGACCCGACATCTGTGGGTTCTTATACTTGGGCTAAAATCAAAGGTGATGATGGTAAGGATGGAACCAATGGCACAAATGGTAAAGATGGAAAAGGTATTTCTAAAATACAAACCTTTTATCAAGCTAACAATAGTACGTATGGAATCTATACATACACCTCAGGTTGGAGTGAAACTTTCACAGCACCGAGCTCTAATTCAAGATATCTGTGGACATATCAAAAAACCACATACACTGATGGAAGTACCGAAACTACCACTCCTCACATTATAGGTTCGTATGGTAAAGATGGTTCTAATTTATCATCTGCTGAGATATGGGCGCTTTTGTTGCAACAGAATACCGACTTCATGTATAAAGGAAGCGACGGAAAAATCTACTTGAAGGCCAGTTATATTGATAGTGGTATTTTTTGCGGTTGGACTGCTGACAGAATTAATGGGAAATTATACGCAAACGCTAGCGATTTTGATTCAGATTCTGACAGCAACGCCACAGACGGTTTAATTACACCATCTGCTGAATACTACACAGAACTTAACGCAAAAAAAGGTATCATAAAAACTAGAATAGATAATCTGTTTGCAGAAGCAGGAAAATCAAGGAATTATGCTGCTTTATCTGGAAATAACATATATGCAAATACAGTTTATTCATATAATTATGCCAATAATGCATATTTTAAAAAAAAACTAACAGCAGCAGCAGCTGTTCAATTCAAAGGCATATCGAGCGGATCTGGGACGGATCTTGTTTTGACTGCAGCTACTATGAACGGAGGCTGTTTTGTAGTTAAGAAGTCCGGATCTTCAAAACGTTTTAAAATCCACAACTCCTTCATGGGCGAACAGGATGTAGAAAAACTTTATAATTTGCGTCCGGTTTACTTTAAATACAAACCAGGTTATCTTCGAGAGGGGGATCAAGATTGTGAACGTATTATACCGGGTTTCTATGCTGAACTTGTTGAAAAGTATTTTCCAGAAGCAGTTCGTTATGACGAGAAAAAAAGAGTAGCTGATTGGGACCCCAAAAAACTTGTTCCGGCAATGCTTAAATTGATTCAGTTACAAAAAGAACAATTGGATAGACAGGAAGAGCGTCTGTCTAAAATAGAATCTATTCTTAATATTAAGGAGGAATAATTATGGATTTTACAGCATTAACAAAATATTTTGTAGTAGTGGTAGTGGTGGCGTGCCTTATTGTAGGGTACATAATCAAACATACCACATTTCTTAACAAAATTCCAAACGATGATATTCCGGCTATTTTAGCAGTAATTGGGGCTGTGCTGAATGGCTTTGTCAGCGGTTGGACCATTGAAAATGTCGTGTATGGGGCTTTGATGGGATTAGCTTCTACAGGCTTTCATCAGGCGTTCAAATCATTTGTAGAAGGTAATTCCGATGATTCTAAGGAGGACCTCGATGACTGAGTTCGCTATTACATCAGGTCAGCTTATGTGGCTTTGTACATTAATAGCTGGCCTATGGAGTGTGGTTAAAATCATCAAGGAAATTCGTAAACCAAACGATGATTTGAAAAAGACTGTTGATAGGCACAGCGAGCTTCTCGACAACGACAATAAGCGCCTTAAAGAGCATGAAGAATCAAACCGCATGATTCTGAAATGTCTACTGGTAATCATCAATCATGAAATCACTGGTAATGGGATAGAGACCATGAAAGAAGCCAGAGACGACTTGCAAAAATATTTGGTTGATAAATAGTAAATGAAAGGGAATAATAGCAGTATGTTTGTCATTTATTTGTACCATACCACCAATATTCCCTTTAAATACGGTATTCCCTGTTTCCATTGAGGAAGCTGCTAAGGCTGGAAAGTTCTAATCAAACCTTTTTAATCAAAGAGTCAACAAACCTAGAAAGTACCGTAGTTCCAAGGGCTGCGGTACTTTTCTTAGTTTAGATCAAAAAATGAGAAAGTAATTTGAGACACGGTGAGAAGCCTTGAAAATGGCAAGATAGGCAAACAGGTAGGTAACAAGTAGGCAACAGAGCGAAGGAAACAAAAAGAAGAGCCGATCACAGGAAAAGAAATGCCGCAACCACAAGGGTTACGGCATTTTTTCTAGTGTGCCGAGCATGGCACTAATCTTACTGGTGAAAGTCCAGTCACGGGTATTTACCGCCAAGTGTAGTGAACCACAAGTCGGTACCAGTAATGGTATGGATGAAGGTAGAAAAAAGCGGCTTTTCAAGCCGCTTTTTCTGCATAGTTAAATATGTTAAATAAAAAAAGATTGTTGAAAAAATATTACATATATGATACAATTGTTAACATAAACGTAACATGATAACGAGGTATAATGATGGAAAGAAGGCAAAGTATTATGAGAAGGAGAGGCAAAACATTTTTATCGCTGTTTCTTTCTGCTGTGATCGTTACCGGTC
>ERZ857480.9781-NODE-15029-length-47932-cov-10.1657_pt1 | contig 47932 bp, 44 predicted proteins | sample MGYA00519767_ERZ857480 | MGnify/ENA primary metagenome ERZ857480 (study PRJEB31778, sample SAMEA3449210) | human gut metagenome | biome: human gut; feature: human-associated habitat; material: faeces | place: United Kingdom | collected 2010/2012 ...
ATCAATACTAAAAAATAAAAAAATGGGAAAAATAAAAATATTAAAAAATGAGTATTTCTTAGACTTGAGCCGACTGTAAGCAATTAACTTTTTTATTAAATTATATATTTAATTAAAAAATTTTTGGAATGCAAAAAAGGCCTAAAATGTTAGCTAAAAATCTAATATTTTAGGTCTTTCTATGATTTTACATATTTTTACCGCCAAGCATGTTTCGACATTATTCTATTTTTGCGTTTTCTTGTCCAACTATCTCCTGAAGTTCTTCTAGAATATCTTTTGTCACATATAGTCCACCAGCAGGATCATTTCTCTCCCCATTTATTATTACAACTGGCACATTATTTTTATCTCCTGTAAAGAATTTTAATGCTCCTCTTAATTGATTTTTCTTTTCTTCAGATAAATTTGTTATATTTATATACAAGCTTTTTGATTTTGTATCTTCGAATTTTTTTATTTCTCTTGCAACTATTTTTGTATCTTCATCTTCTCTAATACTTAATCTACCTTCTACTAATACTATATTCTCATCTATCAACTCGTTTGAGCATTGTAGATAACAATTCTCAAATATTATTACTTCTATGCTACCATATAAATCTTCTAACGTTGCAAATGCCATTATCTTATTATTTTTAGTATATTTCTTTTTGATTGATGTTATTATCCCTGCAAATTTAACAAATTGACCGTCCTGTAGCAGTTTAATTTGTCCTCTATTATCTAATAGTTCTGGATTTTCCATTTCTGCCTGTGATAGTTGTTCAAACTCTCTGATTTGTAAAGTATTTATATTAGCTTGTTTTGCAATTTGTTCTCTATATTTTTCAAGAGGATGTCCAGATATGTATATTCCAAGCATTTCTTTTTCCATTGATAGTAGTTCTTGATCTGTGTATTCTTTTAGTGTTGTATAATTATATTTTAGTTTTTCCATATCATTTGACTCTTCTGTTTTTCCAAAGTCAAACATTGATACTTGTCCTTGTATATTCTTTTTTGACATTCCACTTATTGTATCTAATATATCCTCAAACGAAGCCATTAGTGTGCTTCTAGTTTCTGCAAAGTTATCAAAAGCTCCTGCTTTTATTAAACTTTCTATACACTTTTTATTAACAGCTTCCCCTTCCATTCTTTCACAGAAGTCTGTAAAGCTTTTATATTCACCGTCTTTTTCTCTATTATGAACTATTGCATCAACTGCTGCTATTCCTACATTTTTTATACTTCCTAGACCAAACCTGATTTTTCCATCATCTACTGTGAATTTTGTAAAGCTTTTATTGATGTCTGGTTTTAAAATATCAATGTTTAGCTTTCTACATTCATCTATATATTCTGGTATTTTGTCTAAATTTCCTAAAAAGCTGTTTAACATTGCTGCCATAAATTCATTTGGATAATATGTTTTTAGATATGCTGTTCTGTATGCAACTACTGCATAGCAAGCTGCGTGTGACTTGTTAAATGCATATTTTGCAAACTCCGCCATCTCATCAAATATTTTATTTGCTGATACCTCGTCTATTCCATTTCTTACGCAACCTGGAACTATGACATTTCCATTTTCATCAACTTGTCCGTTTATGAAAATTTCTCTTTCTTTTGCCATTACATCTAGCTTTTTCTTTCCCATTGCACGACGAACTAGGTCCGCTCTTCCTAACGAATATCCTGCTAAATCTCTAACTATTTGCATAACTTGTTCTTGATAAACCATACATCCATATGTAACTTTTAATATTGGTTTTAACGATGGATGTGTATATACTGCGTGTTCTGGATCTTTTTTGTTTGCTATATATCTTGGAATCTGGTCCATTGGCCCCGGTCTGTATAAAGAAACTCCGGCTATTATATCTTCTAGACAGTCTGGCTTAAGCTCCTTCATAAAGTTAGTCATTCCTTGGCTTTCAAACTGGAATATTCCCATTGAGGTTCCTTCTTGCCATTGCTTGAATACTTTTGGATCGTTCATATTTGCATCAAACTCTACATCTATTCCTTTGTCCTTTTTTACAAGATCTATTGTATCTTGTATAACTGTCAAAGTTCTTAATCCTAAGAAGTCCATTTTTAGAAGACCCAGTTCTTCTAGTGTTGTCATTATATATTGAGTCGAAACTACTCCATCTCTTTCATACAAAGGAACATATGTTACAACTGGATCTTTTGTTATAACAATTCCACAAGCGTGAGTTGAAGCCTGTCTTGGCATTCCTTCTAATGCCATTGCAATGTCTAGTAATCTTTTTGTCTCAGGATTGTTTTCATATTCGTCTGCCAATTCTTTGTTTTGTTCTAGTGCTTTTTTTATTGTAATATGAATTTCATTTGGTATCATTTTTGCAAGTTTGTCAGCATTTGCATATGGAACATCCAGCACTCTTGCAACATCTCTAATTACCATTCTTGCAGACATTGTTCCAAATGTTATTATCTGAGAAACATGGTCTTGACCGTATTTTCTGCCAACATAGTCTATTACTTCCTGTCTTCTTTCGTAACAGAAGTCAACATCAAAATCGGGCATACTTATTCTCTCTGGATTTAAGAATCTTTCAAATATTAATCCATATTTTATTGGATCTATGTCAGTTATTTCTATGGCATATGCTACAATCGATCCTGCACCTGAACCTCTTCCTGGCCCTACTGGTATATTTTGAGTTTTAGCATAATGAATATAGTCCCACACTATTAAGAAATAATCTACATATCCCATTTTTTTGATTACTTCTAGTTCATAATTTTCTCTATCTATTATTTCTTGTGATGGATTTTCTCCATATCTATTTTTTATTCCATCATCACATAATTTCTTCAAGTAATCATAGTGAGTTGCAAATTCTGCTGGTACGTCATAATTTGGAAGTATTGTATGTCCAAACTCAAATGTTACATTACATTTGTCTGCTATTTTTACTGTATTTTCTATTGCTTCTGGCACGCCCGAGAAATAATCACTCATCTCTTCTGGTGATTTTATATAAAGTTCATCTGTTTCAAATCTCATTCTGTCATCATCTGTAATCTTCTTGCCAGTTTGTATGCATAACAATATTTCGTGGTTGTATGCATCCTCTTTTTTTAGATAATGAGAATCATTTGTTGCAACTAGTGGTATGTCTAGCTTATGAGATAATTCTACTAGCTTCTGATTTACTAAAACTTGTTCATTTATGCCATTATTTTGTATCTCTAAATAGTAATCTTCTCCAAATACATTTTTAAACCACATTGCTGCTTTTTCTGCTTCATCCATATCTCCTTTTAATATTGCCTGTGGTATTTCTCCTGCTAAACATGCACTACAACATATTAAGCCTTCATGATATTTTTCTAATATTTCTTTATCTATACGAGGTTTGTAATAAAATCCCTCTGTAAATCCTATTGATACTAACTTTGTTAAATTTTTATATCCTTCGTTATCTTTTGCAAGAAGAATTAAGTGATTGTATCTTGCATCTATATTAGGATCTTTGTCAGTCCTTTTTCTTGGAGCAACATATACTTCACATCCTATAATAGGTTTTATTCCATTTGCCATACAAGCTTTGTAAAAGTCAATTACTCCAAACATAACACCATGGTCAGTTATAGCCATTGCCTTCATTCCAAGCTCTTTTGCTCTTACTGGTAAGTCTTTTATTCTATTTGCTCCATCTAGTAAACTGAATTCACTATGCACATGCAAATGTACAAATTCTGCCATATATATTCCTCCAACTTTTCTTTAACATATGTCATATTCTATCACGCACAGGGATTTTTTTCAATATAAAAGCAAGGAATTTCTTCCTTGCTCTTGCTATTCTATTTCTTCTACTAATTTTGGCATATTTTTACCTTGTACTGTTGGTATGCATATGATTTTAAATTTTGTTGTTTTATCTCCAAATTTTGTTTCTATTATATCATTTACTTTTACTTCATAACTTGGTTTTACAGCTTTTCCGTTTACATATATTCTACCACAGTCTGCCGCTTCATTTGCAACTGTTCTTCTTTTTATTATTCTTGATACTTTTAAAAATTTGTCTAAACGCATAATTGCTCCTTTCGTGTAATACTATTTGCATTTTAATATTATTTTTTCTTAGTCTTAGTGTTATCATATTATCTTTTTCAAAGTTCTCGTTCAAACAATTTCGCAAGGATTTCTAAATGAGTTTTACGGCACCCTTCCACGTATGGATTCATAACTGAATCCACCTGAACTCTTTCCGTAAAACTTTATTAAGAACTCCTAGGCTCAATCATTTTCAATTCGACCTTTTCAAAATATAATATGGTAACACTAAGAGTTTCAAAAATATTTACGCAAAATTTTATCATATTCAAATTTCTATTAACTTGTTTAAGTACACACTATATATGCACATTTTATCTACCTTTTTATTTAAAGATTGTTCTAATGCTTCCTTATAAAGGTCAAGCTGTCCTTTGTATTCTTCTACTAATTCATTTTCGTTTTGAACATAATCTGTTTTATAATCTACCAATATCAATTTATCATCTTTGTCAATAAAAAATAAGTCAATTACACCTTGAACTAATATGTCTTCATCATCTTCCTTATTTATTTGATTATATATCCTACTTGCCTTTATATTAATGTAAAATGGATGTTCTTTGTGTATTTCTTTTGCTTGTTTTAATTCTGTCCAAAGTTGCGAATTTGTATATTCCAATAATTTTTCTTTATCTATGTTTTGTACTTCAATTTCTGTTATTATTTCTTTATCTTTTAATTCTTCTATCAATTCAGTTATTTTTTCTAAATTGTATTCTTCTGTTTCTTTCATTTTTTGCAGACATAAATGTATTAAAGTTCCTTTTTGTGCTCCTGTAAGTTTTGTTTTTGCTTCTTCATTTATGAATTTTGGCTCTTGCGTTATTTGTACTTCTTGTTCTCTTTTCTCTTTTAATTTACTTACAGATGTTTTTGTTGGTATTCCCTCAATACTTTGATGTTTGTATTGCCAGTTTAAAATTTCTTTTATCTTTTCTTTTTCTTGTTCATCATTATTCTTATTTGATTCTTCAATTATTTTTTTAGAAATATCCTCTACTTCATTTTCTATTTTCACAGAAGTTTTCTCTCTTTTGTTTATATTCACAGTAAATAGATTTTTTGTGTTTGCTACTCCTTCTTTTAAATAGATTAGTTCTAACCAGTCTAAATATGTTTTATATTTTTGCAATAGATATGGATTTATCTTATTGTCGTCTATTGTAGAGTAGATTTCCAACAATTTTTGTTTTTCTGACATTTTCTTATTTACATCTTTTTGTCTTCCCACAATTATTAGCTTTTCTTTTGCTCTTGTTAATGCAACATATAAAATTCTCATTTCTTCTGATATTGCTTCATTTTTTGCCTTTATTGCTAATGCTTTTTTTGCCAATGTTTTAAATTCTATATATCTATCTGAATCTATGTATTGTGGTCCCATTCCTAAATCTTGATCTAATAGTATTTTTCCATTTAAGTCCCTGAAGTTGAATTGTTTTCCCACTCCAGCAAGTATGACAACTGGAAATTCTAATCCTTTACTCTTGTGTATTGTCATTATTCTAACAACATTTTCGTTCTCGCCTATTATTTTAGCAGCTTTTAAGTCTTCTTGATTGAATTTTATTTTATCTATGAAATTGATAAAATTGTAAAGTCCTTTAAAACTAGCTTCTTCGTATTGTTTTGCTCTTTCGAATAGCATTCTTAAATTAGATACTCTCAAAGCTCCATTTGGCATTAAATTCACATAATTCATATAACCTGTTTTTGTATATATGTTCCAAATCCATTCATCTAAGGTCATATATTCTTCATCTTCTCTAAGTTCTTTTAACAGAGCTAAAAATCTATGAGCTTTTTCTAAATCCGACTTTAAAAGTGCTTCATAAAAACTTGAGTTTCTGTCCGCCATTCGTATTTCTATTAGCTCATTGTCTGTAAAGTTTCCTATCGGCGAACGCATAACTGTTACAAGTGGAATATCTTGCATTGGATTGTTTATTATTCTTAACAATGACATTATTGTTTCTATTTCTACTGACTGCAAATATTGGCTTGAACTATCACTATATACAGGAATTTCTAATTCCGATATTTCCTTTTCATACACATTTGCAACTCCTGATGATGTTCGTAGAAGTATTGCTATATCTTTATATTGAATATCTCTCCTTCCCGTTTTTTTGTCTATAATTTGATACTTACTATCTATTAGTTCTTTTATTTTTCTAGCTACAAATCTCGCTTCTAGGACCACATCTTCTACTTTTTCCTGTTCTTCCTCTGTTTCTTCTTCATCTGTTTTCCAAATGTCATCATTTTCTTCTGATAAGTCTAATATCTCTAGTTCTGTTTTATAATCCTGATTTTGTATTTCTTCAAAATTTGCTCCTAGATTTAAATACTCATCTTGATTATATTCTATGTTTCCTAGCTCTCTACTCATTATGTCTTCAAATACTAAATTCGTAAAGTCTAGTATATTACTTCTACTTCTAAAATTCTTAAATAGTTGAATTTTTCTATCTTCTCCATTTACTGGATCTAATTTGTAATTATCATATTTATCTAGAAATAACTTTGGTCTTGCTTGTCTAAATTTATAAATACTTTGCTTTACATCTCCAACCATAAAAATATTATTTCCTCTTGATACACTTGTTAAAATGTATTCTTGAACTAAGTTACTGTCTTGATACTCATCAATAGCAATCTCTTCAAATTTATTTTCATATTTTTTTGCTATTTCTGATTTTACAATATTTCCATTCTCATCTTTTTTTACAAGTATCTTTAGAGCTAAATGTTCCATATCGCTAAAATCCATAATATTTTTTTCTCTTTTTCTCTGATAGAATTTTTGAGAAAATTCTAATATTAAATCTTTTAGCATTTTTAATATTGGATACATATATTTTATATCTTGCACTGCTTCTTCTGATGAACAATTCATCAATTTCTTTACTTTCTTGAATTCATCTTTTGTGCTTTCTCTTACATCTTTTGCTTCATCTTTTAAATCATTTGTTATTTTCTGATCTTTTATCCATGTAGCATTTTTTAGTGTATTAATCGCCTCTACTGCCGTATCCCAGTCAGATAAATTATTTTGTATATATGTATATTTGTCTATGTCATCTTCTATTTTTGCTGTAAATTTATCTAGTTCAGGAAAGCATGTCATTTTAGTTCTAATATTCTGCAATTTTAATATTGAATCCTCTAATATCTGATTTGCGTTTTCTGTTATTATTTTTCCCCATACAGTATCCGAAAAGTTTGTGCCATCTTCTATGTTAAGTTTTTCTATTTGTTCTTCTAGCCATTCTTCTGGAAATGGAGATGCCTGAATATATGAATAGACTCTTAAAAGTAAATCCTTTAATACTTCATCTTGATTATATTTCGTGTATGTCTTTATTAGTTTTATAAAATTTGAATCTTCTTCTTCATATTTTTCTTCAAATAAGTCATCAATTACTTCTTGTTGTAAAAGTAATATTTCCGAGTCGTCTGCAATTCTTGTATTTGCAGAGACATCTATCTCATAAAAATTGTTTTTTATTACATCTAAACAAAATGAGTGTATAGTAGAAATACTTGCTTTGTTTAAAAGTATTACCTGTTTTTGAAGATTCTCATCTTCTGGATTTTCTTCTATCTTTTTGTAAATTGCTTCTAGTATTTTTTCTCTCATTTCTGCAGCAGCTGCATTTGTGAATGTAACTACTAAAATTTTATCTATATCGATTTTATCTTCTATTATTCTTCTTATAATTCGCTCGACTAATACAGCTGTCTTTCCACTTCCGTGCAGCAGCTGCTACTAATATGTTTGAATCTTTTTTAGTTATTGCATTTAATTGTTCGTTGGTCCATTTTACTTCTGACATCTTTTTCTCCTTGTTTTATAGGATTTTATGTTCTTAGTATATATTAATTTGCTCCAAGAAGCAAGATTTTTGTAGAGAATTATATATTCCATTTTTAATCTTTTCATATAAGAACGCTTTGAACTTATTTCTAAATTCAAAGCGTTTTTTGCTAGTAATACTAATTATTTCATATCGGTTTTTATTTGTTAGCTTTTGCTTCGTCTATTTCTTCGTCAGTTGCATCAGCATATTTCTTTATTAATGCTATATCTATATTATCTTTTAACATCCTTTTTATTACTTCTATTTTGTTTCTTCGTTCTCCTTCTTCTCTTCCGAGTTCTTTCCCTTCTCTTATTCCAGTATTATATATTGCTTTTTCGTCTTTTATGGCCTTTTCCCTTAATTCTGCTATTTTTTCTAATTTTTCATCTTCAGTCATTTTTCTAACTGTAACTACTGCTTTTTTTACATCTTCATTATTTTCCATAATTTCTTTTACCTCCTTGGAGTTTGAGTCCTCAAGAAACATTACCCATTGGTTCTTTTTGCTATTTTTGTCCTTCTGATATGCTTCTCTTGCTCTCTTTAGGCTTATTATACGTATTTCAAACAGATCTGTCAATACTTTTTCAGATTTTTCTTTCTCTCTAAAATTCCATACAGTCTCCATTTTATTTAACTCCTTAGTTATATTTATTTCAAAATCTACTATTGCTATTATTACTACTTTTTTTGCTTTTGTATACGGATCTCCTTTATGTATTTGTTTAGTATATAGTCTTGCCCAATAAAACAATAATCTAGGTATTACTTCATCATTTTTTATTAATTGTATTTCAACATCTACTTTTTCTTTATTATTTATATCTAATTCCAGGTCTAATATTCCTAATTTTTCTTCCGGTTTCTCTCTTATTAATTCTTTTGAATCATTGATTACAATCGAATTTATTTTTTCTTCTAATAGTGCTTCTACAAAACTTTTTGTTATATCCTCATGTTCTTGATTAAATAGACTTTGGAAAACAACGTCCATTTTCGGCTTTAGTAATTTGAATTCTTTGTTTTGTTCTTCTTTTATTTGCATAAGCATGTCCTCCTTTAACATATGCTATCTTCTGGGGTATTTTTAGACAAAACTTTTCTTTAGATTAATTTGCAAATTTTAGTTTACATATTATATTGTCGCGACAAGCCCATTATACCTTGGAACTACTGGTTTGTCCAGAAAAATCGTATGCCAAGTTTCGACACTCTTGTGCAAGTTTTGTTGATTTTTAGAAGATATTAAAGTTCCAAATCGAAAAAAGAAGTTTATGTGTTTTATACAGTTACAACACATAAAACTGATAACAGTTTTTATCTTGTTATCAGTTCATATTATTCATTGATTTTCCGTTAAAAATCCCCTTACTTTTTTAGTAAGGGGCCTCTGATTAGTCTAAATTATTTAAAATGTTTGGTAACATTTGTTTTTTTCTTGATACAACGTTGTTTAACATTGCAGTATTGTTATCTAGGTTTACACCAAATGCTTTTTCTACTGTTCCAGCTTTGTTACCCATAGCTATAATTTTTGAATTAGCATTTAATATATCTGTTGCAGCAAACATATAGAAATCTAAGTTTTTCTCTTTTATTTCTTTGTTAATTGCTTCTTCTAATTCAGCTTGTCTGCTAAATACAGAATCTAAATCTACTGCATTAATTTGTGAAATCTCGAATTTTGCGTTTTTATCATTGAATTCTTTTGAATCTATGTTGATTACTTGGAATGGTGTAAATTCACTTATGTCTGTTCCTGCTTTTAGCATTTCTTTACCATATGATTCTAAATCCACATTTGCAATTTCAGCTAATTTTTTAGCTATTGTCTTATCTTCCTCTGTGCATGTTGGTGATTTGAATAATAATGTGTCTGAAACTATTGCACTAAGCATCAATCCAGCCATTTTTGGTTCGATTTTTACATCATTTTGTTTATATAACTTGTATAATATTGTTGATGTACATCCAACAGGCTCTTCTATACAGTATAATGGCTCTGTTGTTTCAAATTTTACTTTATGATGGTCTACAACCATTTTTATTCTTGCTTTTTCTATTCCTTCAACACTTTGTGCAAATTCATTGTGGTCTACTAGTGCTACTTCGCTATTCTCTTCAATTTTTTCTAGTAACTCTGGTGCTTCTACTTTGAATGTGTCTAAAGCATATTGAGTCTCTTTGCTTATATCTCCTAATCTATATGCAACAGCATTCTTTCCTAATTCTTTTTGTAGGTTTGCAAATACTATTGTTGATGCTATTGAGTCTGTATCTGGTTTTTTATGTCCAAAAACATATAATTTATTTTCCATAATTCATTCTCCTTATATTTCTATTTTTATTATCAACTTTATTTTTAACACTCTTTTATTATACCACATTTTTCCATAAAGGTCAATACTTGTGCCTTTTCGACACTATATTTTGTAAATTCCACCTAGCGTTTTGTTTATTTCTGAATCTGAATTTTGGACAATTTTGTAACCACCTGCTAAAATTACTAAATCTCCTTTTTCTAGTATTCCTTGTTGCTCGAATTTTTTAATTCCTGCCTCTATTGTATCATCTATTGTTGCTTTTGATTCGATATATATTGGTGTAACATTCCATACTATTGATAATTGATTGAATGTCTTTTTGTTATCTGTTATTGCAAGTATTGGGCAGGCTGCTCCAAGTCCTGCAAGGTTTCTAGCAGAGTCTCCTGTGTTTGTATAACATACTATTGCGTCAGCTTTCATATTTTTTGCTGTTACACATGTTGCATATGCTACGTGCTCTTCTAAGTTTCTAAGTTCTATATCTTCGCTAATGTCAAATCTTCTCCAGTATCTTATTTCTTTTTCAACTCTTGTTGCTATTTTTACCATTGTTTTTACACATTCTACTGGATATTCTCCCATTGCACATTCTCCAGACAACATTATTGCACTTGTTCTATCAAATACGGCATTTGCTACGTCACTTGCTTCTGCTCTTGTTGGAAGTGGTTGATGTGTCATTGATTCTAGCATTTGTGTTGCTGTAATTGCTGGTTTATTATGTTTGTTACATAATTTTATGAATTTCTTTTGCATAATTGGTGGTTCTGTAAAGTCTGTTTCTGTTGCCATGTCTCCACGTGCTATCATCTGAACATCAGCTTGTTCAACGATTTCATCCATATGCTCTAATCCTTCTGTATTTTCAACTTTTGTTATTATTTTTATATCTTTTCCACCATTATCATCCAATACTTTTCTTACTTGCTCAATGTCGTCTTTTCCTCTTGTAAATGACATTGCAACATAGTCATAACCATGTTCACAAGCTGTCTTTAAGTCTTCTATATCTTTTTGTTTTAGAGCTGGTAGACGTACTGCTGTTCCTGGTAAGTTTACAGTTTTTCTACTTCCTAACATATTTCCATGTACTACTGTACAAACAATATCTTTTCCATCTATTTCGTCTACTTTTAATTCTACTGCACCATCATCTATTAATACTTTTGCACCAATACTTACATCTTTGTATAGGTCTTTATAGCTTACTGATACTCTGTCTTTGTTTCCTATTATATCATCATTTACTAATACAAATTTTTGTCCATCTTCTAGTTGAACTTTTGCCGTTTTCCCTGTTTCTAACATTCCAGTTCTTATTTCTGGCCCTTGCATGTCCAATATCAATGCAATCGGTAAATCTTTCTCTTCTCTTATCTTTAAGATTTTTTCTGTTCTTTCTTTTTGCTCTGCCCATCCTCCATGAGAATAGTTTATTCTTGTTACGTTTAATCCCGCATCAATTAATTCTTCAAGTTTGTTATCACTTGCAGGTCCTATTGTACATACAATTTTAGTTTTTCTTAAAGTTTTCATATATCATCTTTCCTTTCCTTATTTTAACAGGTTGTATTATATCATTTTCTATTGCTTTTTTCAATATATTGCTCTTATATTTTATACAATTTTGTCAGTTTTATTCTTTATTTGTTTGACTTTGACGCTTTTTTATAGTATTCTATTTTTAGTTTATTTTGAAAGGATGATTTATATGTTAAAAGAGTTTAAACAGTTTGCTATGAAGGGAAATGTTATGGATTTGGCTATCGGTGTTGTTATTGGTGCAGCATTTCAGAAGATAGTTTCTTCTCTTGTTGAAGATATTATTATGCCTTGTATTTCTATGATTACTGGAAAAATAGACTTTTCCAATATGATGTTTACAGTTGGAAATGTTTCTATTAAATATGGAAATTTCATTACTGCCATTGTCAATTTTTTAATTATCTCTTTTTCTATTTTCTTGGTTGTAAAGTATATTAATAAAATACACCAACCAGCAAAATTAAAAGAGCTTAACGAAAAATTAGTAAATAAAATTGATAAAAAAAGAAAGTTACAGAAAAAAGAAGCTCCAGTTGCAGTAGAGCCAGAGACCAAAGTTTGTCCTTATTGTTTGACTGAAATTAAATATAAAGCTACAAGGTGTCCTCATTGTACTTCTGATTTAACAAAAACTGAAAAACCGAATAAAAAAGCAACAACTAAATAGAGCCAGCACTAGCTGACTCTTATTTTTATTCTTCTATTTCTTCAAAACCTATATATTTTATTTTTCTAGCAAATACTAATACAGTTTCAAATATTGGTGCTAATAGCCATAGTCCAAAGGCAAATATTGGGCCTCTTCCGAATCCTTCTGCTAGCATAAATCTGCTTGCCACATGAACAATCCACAATATTATCCATCCTATTACTGGAACTAATAATAGTAGCAACCACCAAGGGCTCATATTGCATATTTTTAGCATTACTATGTTTCTATATATTGGTACAAATGGCGCCCATGCTTGTCTCTTTGCTTTTTTATATATTATACATCTTAAGAGTGTTCTATATACAAATATTGCTATTATAATAATTAGTATTGTTTTCATTATACGTGCTGATAATATTACATCCACTGCTAATCCAATTTTCTCTGTTGTTGATAGACTAGCTGTTATTTCTTTTATTATATCTTGTGTACTCTCTCCATTTGCTATTTTTTCTGCAATTTTATCTGCATCCAATGTTTCTAAAACTTTTTTCATTTTTTCTGTGTCAAAGCTATTTAATACTTTGACCATACTGTCTATATCTTCGCTTTTTATTCTGTTTTGTGTTAGCTCATCTTTGTGCTCTTCTATCATACCTGCTATTTCTTCGTTTGAATATGTTTTAGTTACTTCTGTATACATATTTATCGCTTCTGATAGCAAATTTTTCTGCATTCCTTCCGAGCCTATTGTAAGAATCAAGTCCCTTATTGTGTTAGAAACTTCTTCTTTATTATTCATATCTATTTCACTTGCTATGCTATTGTTTGTAGCCTTTACTGTTGATACCATAACTAAGATTATTAATATTGTCATTATTACTATATTTTTTACTTTCGTTTTTGCCATTGTATTTCTCCTTGTTTTTAATCTTTTTATAGGATAACACGGAATCAAATTTTTATCAATGTTTTTTTACAAATTTCGTCAATTATCTATTATTTATTATATTTTGTTTAATATTGTTTAAAGACTCTTTCACATATTGTGTAGCTTCTTGGTCATAAATATATTTGTCATCTACTTTTCTAACAACATCCCTTAATTGCACATTTTCTGGTAGATCTTTTGCAAATGCAATGTACTTACATTCTAGGTTGTTTTTGTACTGTGTTACTTTATATCTATGATATTCGTCGTTTTCGTATTTATCAGTTACAATGTATATTTCTCCACTGCTAGTATCCGATAATTCTTGTTGAAAATAATCTTGTAAGAATTTAAATTCTTCTCTTTCATATTCTAGTTCTTCGTCTTCTGTCAAATTAAATTCCATTTTCATTTCTCCATTTTTTAGTTCTTTACTTAACTCTTTTATAAACTTCTCCACAAAATCACTTTGTTTTATTTTATCAATCATTTTGTTTAAGTTTAATTCCAAATACCTTCTCCTTAATATTTATTGTATTAGTTTTGCTTCTCCTGTGCTGTAGTTTATTTCAAAATTGTCTTGTACATTATATACAAATTTGTTAAAACTTACTCCTTCTTCTTCCACAGATTTTGCCTCTATTTCAACTCCTGACGCAAGCTTGTTGTCTCCTTTATAGACAGGTGTTACTCTATATAAAACATGATAATCCTTGTTTTCTTTATTTTTTTGCTTTACCCAATTTGCAACTATATTTTCGTATTCTATCATTGCACTATTCATCTGTGATGTACCTGTTATTAGATTCTTTTTATTATTATTCTCGTTACCTAATTGCCAAGCAATTAAATGGCATCTTTCATATAAATGCTTGCTATTGTTTTCTCCATAAAGATATTGAACCCAACCTGTTGGCTTGTACGAAAGTCCTTCTCTTTTAGTTCCTGCAGGTGGCATTGTAAATTTACAGATATTTGCGAATGCAACTCCTGCTCTATTTAGTTCATCAAGATTTGAATAATACTCAAAGTCTGTTGTACTAATATCTTTTTCTTCAAAATATGGCACATCATTATTTATAGTTATAACTGTTGTCCCAGAATACTGCGGAATTTCTTTTATGTTTATGTTGCTATTGTTTTCTGTATTTGATTGCACAGTTTCATTTGTATTTTCTTGTATTTTATCTTCTGCTACTATATTTCCAGCAATTAATGCTACTAATATAATTATTACTGATATTATTGATTGTTTTAATTTATTTTTTCTTTTTTCCTTCATCGTTAGCTCCCGCTTAATTATACTCCGTAAATATTACTTTGTCCAGCAAAATCGTATGGCAAATTTCGACTTTTTAATAGAGCAGTTCTTGAGTAAACTGCTCTGTTTTTACAAATGATTGTTCTAAAACTTTCCATTTAAAATATAATATTAATAAATTCAAATGAAAGGAGGGTATGATGTTTTACATCATACTATATTTATGATTGTTAATCCTTCTGTTAAATATAATTCTTCTATTTTAAAAAAAGATTTGGATGCGTTAATTTTTAAATACCCATTTTTAAAATTATATACGATTGGATACAGTGTTCTGGGTAAGCCTATTTATTCCGTTAAATTAGGTTTTGGCTCAAAGCAGGTTTGTTATTTAGCATCCACTCACGCCAATGAGTATATTACTACTACTCTCTTAATGAAGTTTTTAGAGAATATGTGTATTGCTTATTATCAAAATTCAAATATTTCTGGATATAATGTTAAAAACTTATTAAATAGTACCACTATTTATCTTATTCCTTTGGTTAATCCTGATGGTGTTGATTTGGTTAATGGCAATATTTCTTCTACTTCTAATGCTTATATCTATGCAAGATATATTGCTAGCAAATATCCGGATATTCCTTTTCCTAACGGTTGGAAAGCTAACATCAAGGGTGTGGATTTAAATTTACAATTTCCTGCTGGTTGGGAGAATGCTAAAAAAATAAAATTTGCACAAGGGTATACTTCTCCTGCTCCTCGTGATTTTGTTGGCTTTGGACCTTTAACCGAGCCTGAGGCTCTAGCTGTTTACGATTTTACTTTAGCTCATAATTTTAGGCTTATTTTAACTTATCACACACAAGGAAAAGAAATTTACTGGCAATTTCAAGACTATTCTCCTAAGGAAGCTTATTCAATAGGGCAAAAGTTTGCAAGAGTTAGCGGATATACTCTAGCTAATGTTCCTTATGAATCTAGCTTTGCAGGATATAAAGATTGGTTTTTACAACAGCATAGACGCCCTGGTTATACTATTGAAGCTGGTTTGGGAGAAAATCCTCTTCCTCTTTCTCAGTTTAATCAAATTTACAATGATAATATTGGCATATTGATTTTAGGAGCTGTTCTATAAAATAAATAAGTGGTCAATCACATGACCACTTATTTAACATTTTTGCATACTTTTATTTTTCTCTAAAAAATGTATTATTTTGTTGATTATTTTTTTAATAAAGCTCTGATCTTTTATTTTTATTAATTGATTTTCCTGGTTATTTATTGATTCTAATTTTGTTAGTACTTCGCGTCTTTTCTTAATAATGTTGCCTATCATTTTTAGGCTTATTTCCTTATTCTCTATGTTGCTTTTTTCTATTTGTTCAAACCTGTCCTCTGCTCTTATAATGCTTTGGCGTACTAAAACTATGTTTTTATCTATCAATTTTTGTTTTTCCTCGAAATTGCTCATTTGTTTCTCCTAAGCTTACAATAATTTATCTACATTTTTCATGAATATTGTTTCATCTATAATTTCTATTACTGAATATACAATCATTATTACTGCTGTTGCTACTATTATTGTTGATTTATTGCATATTATATAAAGTCCAGCAATTAGTGTTATTAATGATAATATTAACATGGGGATCCAGAAGTTTACTCCTACACCTTTTAATTTTAGTGATATTCCCATCTTCATAATTCCTTCGTATGCAATCCATATTCCTATGATAACTCTAAATATTGTTGTAAATATTTCTGAATAAATGAACATTGCTATGCTAAGTAATATTGCAACTATTCCTATTAGAAATTCATAATTGTATAAATCGCCATTTCCCTTAAATGCAAAATAGCTGATTATTTTTTCCACTCCTATAAGTAATACAATTATTGCTAATATTGTTGTTATTGTTTTTTCCACGCCTTCTGGATGTGCAAGCATGATTATTCCTAGTATTGCAAAAACTATTGCTACAATTATTGAGCTTATTCCTGATTTTTTTAATATATCTTTCATGATTTTCCTCCTTTTTTTGTTTATTGTATCACTTTATTTTATTAAAGTAAATATCCAATTTATTTTTGTTTTTCAAATCGTTAGTTTATTTTGAAAGTATTTATTGCACGTTGTTTTACTTTATAGTAAAATAGTTATACTTTCTAGTTTCTGTTCAAAACTTAGCATAAATGTTATATTTATAGTATCAAAAATAAGAGGTGAAAATTATGGCAGTAGATTATACTATTATTGGTTCTAGATTAAAAGACGCTCGTTTAAGAGCACGTTTAACTCAACAAGAATTAGCAGAAAAAACTAATCTTTCAGTAGCATTTATTAGTAGAGTAGAAAGAGGTAGTTCTCATATTAACTTAAAAAGATTGTCTCAATTTTGCACTATTTTAGGAGTATCTGAAGGTTACATTTTATCTGGAACTTCAGATGCTAATGATACATATCTAGCAAATGAGTTTAGCAATCTTTTAAAGAAATGTTCGCCTGAAAGACAAAAACTGATTTATAAAGTTTCAAAAGCAATCGCAGAAAGTGACGATTAATAATTTATTATACCTGTTGACAACAAAATTGTCACAGGTTTTTTTATGTCTTTTTACATTTTTTTCATTGATTTTTATCTTTTGTTTTGGTAATATTATTATTGACATATTTTTTGATAGGAGGTAAATTTTTATGCAATTTAAACAATGGGAAAATTTTGAAAAAGGAAAATGGTGTAATGAAATCAATGTTAGAGATTTTATTCAAAAAAATTACACCCCATATATTGGAAATGAAGATTTTTTAGAAGGGTCAACTCCTAAAACTAAAAAATTATGGGATGAAGTATTAGATTTGTTCAAATTAGAAAAAGAACATGAAGTTTTAGATATTGATACAAGCACTCCTTCTGGAATTAACAGATATAATGCTGGTTACTTAGATAAAGACTTAGAGGAGATTGTTGGTTTTCAAACTGATTCCCCTTTAAAAAGATCTATTATGCCAAATGGTGGTATTAGAATTGTCGAGAAATCTTGCCAAGCTTATGGCTATAAGGTTGATGACGATGTTGAATATATTTATCATAACTTAAGAAAAACTCATAATGATGGTGTTTTTGATGTTTATACTCCTGATATTCGTGCTGCAAGAACTCATCATCTTTTGACTGGTCTTCCTGACGGATATGGACGTGGCCGTATAATAGGAGATTACAGACGAGTTGCTCTATATGGAGTTGATGCTTTAATTGCCGAAAAGAAAGAAGAATTAGACATCTTAGATGTTGACGAGTTTACAGAGGAAATAATTCGTGACAGAGAAGAAATTGCAGAACAGATTAAGGCACTTGAAGATTTAAAGAAAATGGCTGAAAAATATGGCTTTGATATATCTCTTCCAGCTTCTAATTCTAAAGAAGCTGTTCAATGGTTATATTTCGGATACTTAGGAGCTATAAAAGACCAAAATGGTGCAGCTATGTCTCTTGGTAGAACTTCTACTTTCTTAGATATATATTTTGAAAGAGATTTAAACTCTGGTGCAATAACAGAATCTCAAGTTCAAGAATTGATAGATCAATTTGTTATAAAGCTAAGAATGGTTAGATTCTTAAGAGCTCCTGAATATAATGCTTTATTTAGTGGAGACCCTGTATGGGTTACTGAAAGTATTGGTGGTATGGGAATTGATGGAAGAACTTTGGTTACAAAAAATTCATTCAGAATTTTGCATACTTTAGAAAACTTAGGATCTGCTCCTGAACCAAATCTAACAGTTCTATGGTCAAAGAATTTACCAAAATCATTTAAAGATTACTGTGCAAAAATATCAATAGGTACTTCTTCTATTCAATATGAAAATGATGACTTGATGAGAGCATCATTAGGAGATGATTATGGTATTGCTTGTTGTGTATCTGCTATGAGAATTGGAAAGCAAATGCAATTTTTTGGTGCAAGAGCTAATATAGCAAAAGCTTTACTTTATGCTATCAATGGTGGTAAAGACGAAATCACCGGTAAACAAGTTACACCAATGTATGCTCCTATCACATCTGAATATTTAGATTATGATGAAGTTGTGGCTAAATATGACCAAATGCTTGATTATGTTGCTAAAATTTATATAAAGGCCTTAAATGCTATTCACTATATGCACGATAAATATTCTTATGAAGCTCTAGAAATGGCTCTTCACGATAGAACTATACTTCGTACTATGGCTTGTGGAATAGCTGGTCTTTCAGTAGCTGTCGACTCTTTATCAGCTATTAAATATGCTAAGGTAAGAGTTATTAGAAATGAAGATGGCCTTGCAACAGATTATGAAATTGAAGGCGATTTCCCTAAATACGGAAATGACGACGATAGAGTTGACGAAATTGCTGTTAATTTAGTAAAGAACTTCATGAAGAAATTAGAAGGCCATATAACTTATAGAAATTCTAAGCCAACACAGTCAATTCTTACTATTACATCAAATGTTGTATATGGCAAAAATACAGGAAACACTCCTGACGGAAGAAGAGCCGGAGCTCCTTTCGGACCTGGTGCAAATCCTCTTCACGGTAGAGACACAAATGGTGCTTTAGCAGTAATGAATACTATCGCAAAACTACCTTATGAGTATTCAGAAGACGGAATATCTTTCACATTCTCAATTACTCCTGGTACTCTTGGAAAAGATGAAGAAACAAAAATCAGCAATTTAGTAAGTATGTTAGATGGTTATTTTATACAGTCAGGACATCATATTAATGTAAACGTTTTTGATAGAGCTTTACTTGTAGATGCAATGGAACATCCAGAAAAATATCCTCAACTTACAATTCGTGTTTCTGGTTATGCAGTAAACTTTGTAAAGTTAACAAGAGAACAACAATTAGATGTTATAAACAGAACAATTCACGAAAAAATTTAGTTTTGAAAGGACCAAAATACAATGCAAGATATAGACTCAATAAACTGCCCTATTCATTCGTTCGAAACTTTCGGTGCTGTTGATGGTCCAGGTATTCGATTTGTAATATTTACACAAGGCTGTAATCTTCAATGTAAATATTGTCAGAATAGAGATACTTGGGCTCATCAAGGTGGAACTATCTATTCTGTTAAAGAAGTTTTGGACAAAATCGAAAGATATAAAAATTATATAATTCCTTCTGGTGGCGGAGTTACAGTTAGTGGTGGCGAACCTTTACTTCACATTGATTTTTTAATTGCTTTATTTGAAGAATTAAAGAAAAAAGGATTTTCCACTGCTGTTGATACTTCTGGTGTAATAAGCATTACAGATAAGGTCGATAAATTAATTGATTTAACAGATTTATTTTTACTAGATATAAAATGTATTAATGATGAGATTTGTAAAGACCTAACTGGTGTTTCTAATCAGAAAGAATTAGAATTTGCTAAGTATTTAGATTCCAAAGGTAAACATATGTGGATTAGACAGGTTATCGTTCCTGGTTATACAGATAAAGAAGAAGATTTACTTAAATTAAAAGAATTTATCTCTTCTTTAAAAACTGTTGACAAAGTAGATTTCCTTGCCTACCACGATATGGGTAAATTTAAATGGAAAAATCTAGGGTTGTCTTATCCTCTCGAAGGAGTAAGAGTGGCAACACAAGATGACATAGATAGAGCAAAAAAAATCTTCGCCTAATTGGCGAAGTTTTTTTAATTATGCGATTAAATCTATTACTAATCCACATATTACACCTATTACAAATAAGATTGATGTAATTCCTAAATTTTCTTTTACATGTTTATTTGCTTTATATAATACTAATATTCCAACACCTGAACCAACAAGTAATCCTGCCATCATAGATCCAAAGCTAATTAATTGCGACAAATATAATTTTGTTATTATTACTGAACTAGCACAGTTTGGAATCAGACCGAATAATGCACATAAAAGCACTCCAACAACTGGAACACTAGTTAGAAAACTTGATATTTTCTCTTCTCCTATAATTGCCACTAAGCTATTTATAATTAGCGTTATTATAAATATAAATATTGTTATGCTAATTGTATGTTTTAATGCAGATTTGAATATTCCGTGTTCACAGTCACAGTGTTCGTCATGGCACATATGCTCTATTGCATGCTCTTCTTTTTTGTTTTTTCGAACCATTGAAACTATTGCATCTATTATAAATCCAAAGATTACACCTATTAAGATTTTAATTAACAATATTTTTAATATTACTTGAATTGGTGCTGCTTCCGAAATCAGTATAGGAAGCATTTCATCAGATGTCGACAAAAATATTGCAATAAGCGTTCCTAGTGTTATAATCCTTCCTGCATACAAGTTAGAAGCTACTGCTGAAAAACCACATTGTGGAACTACTCCCAAGATTCCTCCCCACAAAGGACCAAGCTTACCAGATTTCTTAACAATTTCTTTTGTCTTCCCTTCTGTTTTATGTTCTATATATTCCATTAATAAATAAACCAAAAATAAAAACGGTATTAATTTTGCCGTATCTATCAGTGTTTCTAGAAAAATATCTTTTATTATTTCTGTCATCCTTTTCTCCTATTTACATAAATATCTATATAATATTAACACATTTTGCTCAAATGTGCAATAATTAATAATATTTTCTTTGTTTTCTAATATATTTATACAAAGGAGAGTGTCTTTTGAGTAGATTTTATACAGTTTCTTTAAAAAGAAATATCGTTCCAATTATTTTTGTTATTTTCTTGATAGGATTAGTTCTTTTTTCCAGAAGTAATCTTTATGCTGCTAAGGCCGGACTAAAACTATGGGCAAATAATGTTGTTCCAAGCCTTTTTCCCTTTTTTATTGCTACCAATCTTTTAGGTCATACAAATGTTATAAATTGCATTAGCAAACGCTGTAATAAATTCATGAGACCTATCTTTAATGTGCCTGGTCAGTCAGCTTATGCCTTGCTACTCGGAATTATTAGTGGCTATCCTGTTGGTGCTAAAATTGTTACTGATTTAAGAAATTCTAATTTATGCACCAAAGATGAAGGCGAAAGAATGCTTTGTTTTACTAACAATTCTGGTCCTCTATTTATTATTGGAACTGTTGGAATAACGCTCTTTTCTAACACTTCTATTGGAATATTGCTATTAATTACCCACATTTTATCTGCAATTACTGTTGGTATTGTTTTAGGATTACTTTCTAGAGTAAAAAAAGCTCATACAGCCATCAGTAATTCTTATTCGGCAGTTCCTGTAAAACCTTGTACTTTTTCAAATTTAGGGGCTGTTTTATCTGATGCTATTCTTGATGCCAGCAAGACAATTATTATGATAGGCGGATTTGTTGTAATATTCTCTGTTGTAATTTCAATTTTAAATACAAGTCATATCTTAAAAGCTTTTTCTTATTTACTATACCCTATTCTGAAGCTTTTAAATGTTGACACATCTTTTGCTACAAGTTTATTGTCAGGAATTATTGAACTAACAAACGGTGTATCTCTTGTGTGTAGTGTTCCTAATAAATCAATATTTGTCAATATTGTACTTTGTGCATTTTTACTTGGATTTGGAGGAATCTCTGTTTTATTGCAAGTTTTAAGCATTTCCTCAAAATCCGATTTATCAATAAAAAAATATATTTATGGTAAGCTTTTACAAGGAATTATTGCTAGTGGTTTTACATATATTTTATTAAATGTAATTCCGATTTTTAATTTAAATTTTTAAGGAGGCTATAATGGACAAAAATTCTGATTATAATTATTACGGTATGCCACAGTTTGGTTCTAATATGTATGATATGGGGCAAGATCCTTTTTCAAATGCCAATATGGATACCAATGCAATGTTTAATCCAATTGTGCAGTATGAACAGGCTTATATGTATTATAGATATTTAGCAATGCAAATGGAGTATAAAATAAAATGTAAAGAGTATGAAAAAATGACTTCAAGAGGCGAAAATTCAAGAGATTCTGGAAGAAAAATAGAATAAAGCTTGATTTTCCAATAGTTTTATGATAAAATATATGTAGTAATGATTTATTTTAATTAATCGGAGGTGAATCTTAGCACTGGCTAAGAGAAAAATAATATGGAAGTAAAAAATAAAAAAGTAAACCCTTTTATTCTATTTATAAATACTCTTGTTAATGGTGGTGAAGATGTTAAAGACGAAAAATTACCAAAAGAGTTAGAAGATAGTTTAAAAAGCATTGATGCTGATACAAATAAATTCTTTGCAAATTTGCAGGCTCCAGTAAAAAAGTCTAGCAAAAAATCTCTTGATGATGATTTAAAAGTTGAGACAAAAAAGGTTGAGCCTAAAAAGAGTGTAAGAAATAATACTGAAAAACAGATTGATGATGAAAGAGAACAATAAAATGTAGAAAAAATAAATTTAGATATATGTCTAAATTTATTTTTGCCTATTATCATTTTTTGATTTTTTTGTTGCGAGAACTCTCATTTTTTGATTTTTCTATTGACAAATTTGTTTTTAGCGTTTATAATAATATTTGTCATTACAAATGGCGATGTAGCTCAGTTGGCTAGAGCAAACGGTTCATACCCGTTAGGTCAGCGGTTCGAATCCACTCATCGCTACCAGAATAAGTAACTTACTAGAACCTAGTAAGTTCTTTTTTTATATTTCTTATTTTGGTGGATTCGAAAAGGAGGATTAGAAAAATGTCACGATTGACATTTTTCCCGACGCGGCTCGACGAATCCACTCATCGCTACCAAATAAATAATCTACCTAAAACGGTAGATTTATTTTTTACATAATAAAAGTAAATGTCACATTCTATTCAGTGAATGTGACATTTATTATTTTCAAAATTAATTCATATAATCTTTTAGTTTTTTGCTTCTACTTGGATGACGTAGTTTTCTTAAAGCTTTTGCTTCTATTTGTCTTATTCTCTCTCTAGTAACTTGGAACTCTCTTCCAACTTCTTCCAAAGTTCTTGTTTTGCCGTCTTCTAATCCAAATCTTAGCTTTAGAACTTTAGCTTCTCTTGGAGTAAGTGTTTTCATTACTTCTTCTAATTGTTCCCTTAAAAGAGTATATGCTGCTGCATCTTGTGGGGCTGGGCTTTCGTCATCTTGTATAAAGTCTCCTAAGTGGCTATCATCTTCTTCTCCTATTGGAGTTTCTAATGATACTGGATCTTGTGCTATTTTTTGTATTTCAACAACTCTTTCAACAGGAATTTCCATCTCTTCTGCTATTTCTTCTGGTGTTGGTTCTCTTCCTAATTGTTGTAACAAGTGTCTTGATACTCTTATTAATTTATTAATAGTTTCAACCATATGAACAGGAATTCTTATTGTTCTAGCTTGATCTGCAATAGCTCTTGTTATTGCCTGTCTTATCCACCAAGTTGCATAAGTACTGAATTTATATCCTTTTGTATAATCGAATTTTTCTACTGCTTTTATTAATCCCATATTTCCTTCTTGGATTAAATCTAAGAACAACATTCCTCTACCAACATATTTTTTAGCAATACTTACAACAAGTCTTAGGTTTGATTCTGCTAATTTTTGTTTTGCAGCTTCATCTCCCTCTAAAACTTTTTTTGCAAGTTCTAGCTCTTCGTCATATGTCAAAAGTGGAATTCTACCTATTTCTCTAAGATACATTCTAACAGGATCGTCTATGTTTATACCATCCATATTATTTAAGTCTATATCTTCTACTTTTATGTCTTCTACCGCTTCTAGTTCATCTAAGTCTGGTTCTTCTAGGTCTAAGTCATCATCTTTTAAGACTCTTACTCCCATATCTTCAAATGCATCAAATACTTTTTCTATTTGGTCTGTATTTGCTTCATCTAATTCACTTGCAAGCTCTCCGTATGTCATTTTTCCAGACGCTTTTGCTTTTTTTATTATATTATCTACTTTGTCTTCTACCTTTTCTATGTTATCATTTTCTTCTTTCATAAAAACATAAACCTCCCTATTTTATTTTAGCTAATTGGATTATTACACTATTTAGTTCTTCTTCTAAATTAGCTACCTCATCTTTGGTTATTGTATTTTGGCTATTTAGCTTATTCATAATATCATTGCGCTTTTTCAATAATATTTCTTTTTTATATGTAAGTATTACATCATCTATACATTTGTCTACATCTGTAATTTCAAAGTTTGACGACATAATTCCCGATAAGTAATTTACTATATTTTCATCTTCGAATAAATCTATTATACTTTCTATATTAATATTACCTTTTCCATGTTCTTCATACAATTTGTTTATTATTAGTTTATTTTTCTCTAATTTTATAAGATTATTCTTTACTATGCTTTCTAATCTTACAAAGCTTTTGTCTGGATAATTGATTAATAAATATATAATTAGACTTTCTGTCTTTTTTGTTTTTTCATCAACTTCTTTTTCTGCTACATCTTGTTTTACTTCTCTTATTGTTGTTACTGGTCTTTCTAGCTTTTTCTCAGTTTGACTGTTTCCATATAATTTTTTGTTTACTTCTGCATATATTGCTTCTTTTGATACCTTGTATTCTAACGAAATTTTGTCAATGTAAACTTCTCTTTCCATATTGTTTTCTATTTTTGAGAGAATATTTGCAACTTCATTCAAGAACTTTATTTTGTCATTTACATTTTCTAAGTTTAATTGCCTTTTTAACATTTTTACTTTAAATTCTACTAATGATATTGCACTATCTACATATTTTTGAAATCTCTCCGGACCATATTTTACAACAAATTCGTCAGGATCTTTTGCTCCTTCTATTTGTAATATTCTTATATCACATCCTAAGTTTTGCAATATTTCTAATCCTCTTAACGTAGCTGCTTGTCCAGCTCCATCTGCGTCATATCCTATTACAACTTTCTCACAACTTCTTCTCAAAAGTCTACCTTGTGCTTCTGTTAAGGCTGTTCCTAGTGATGCCACTGCATTGCTTATTCCTCTTTGATGAAGTGAAACAGCATCCATATAGCCTTCCACTATAATTATTGTTTTAGGATTATTCTTTTTTGCTAAGTTGTATGCAAATAAGTGTCTTCCTTTACTATACACAATATCTTCTGGCGAATTTATGTATTTAGGTTTGCTATCATCTAAAACTCTACCACCAAAAGCAATAACTCTATCTCTTGCATCAAATATTGGAAACATTAGTCTATTTCTAAATCTATCTATAAATTTTCCATCTTGATTTTTATTTACTAGACATGATGCTAGTATTTCTTCTTCTGTAAAGCCTTTAGAATGTAGTTCTGTGTAGAGTTCATTAAACCTGCCAGAATATCCTATTTTAAAAGCTTTTAATGTTCTATTATCTAATCTTCTTTTTTTAACATATTCTTGCGCTGGTTTTGCTGTTGGTTTGTATAAATTTTGATGATAAAACTCTGCTGCACATTTGTTTAATTCATATACTCTTGATTTTAATCTTGATATTCTATCATCTTCTGCATTTCCTGATTTAGGTAATTCGATTCCTGCTCTATTAGCAAGTAATTCTAATGATTCTATGAAATTTAAATTTTCTATTTTTCCTATAAAGTGAATTACATTTCCGCCTACTCCACATCCGAAGCAATGAAATATTTGCTTATCTGGAGAAACACAAAATGAAGGAGATTTTTCTTTATGAAATGGACATAGTCCCATGTAATTTCTACCTGATCTTTTTAGAACCACGTATTGTGAAACTATATCTATAATGTCGTTTTTACTTTTTATCTCGTCTAATAATTCGTCACTATACCTCACTATTCTTCATTACCTTTCCATATAATTATATATTCGACAGAAACTCTTGTTTTCCTTCTTTATTTTCCACAATATGTAAACTAGTGTTACAATCTGCAGGCAATAATCAAGAGAATAATATAATTTCTTTAATATTATAAAAAAATTATATTATTCTCCTAATGTAAATTTTCTCTTTTTAGTTTAAATCTGAATTATCATTGAATGGTATAAATTTGCTTACTATGTTTGTTGCATCCATAGTAGGTTGCTCTAAGTGTTTGTGCTCTTCAAATGATAAATTTATTTTATTTTCTACTAAATTTTGCACTTCACTTTCTGATGCATGTTCTGCTAATACTAATTCACTTACTAAAATTTGTTTAGCATTGTTTAGCATTTTCTTTTCTCCAGTAGATAATCCTTTTTCTTTTTGTTTGTAGCTTAAATTTCTTACCACATCGGCTACTTCGTATATATCCCCTGTTTTCATTTTATCCATATTTTCTTTATATCTTTTATTCCAACTGTTTGACATTTCTGTTTCGTTTGCTTCTAATACTTGCAAAACTTTTCCTGCTTCTTCTTTATTTATTACACTTCTAACTCCCACATCACTTGCTTTTGCGATTGGAACCATAACTTTTACTTCTCCAGGCATTTTGATTATATAATAATCTTGCTTTTCTCCTAAAATATCTTTTTGCTCTATCGCATCTATTGTTCCAGCTCCGTGCATTGGATATACGATTTTGTCACCAACATTAAACATGTAATTATCTCCTTCCATACTATAATTAAATTAGAGTTGATAAAGGTTGCTCTATTTAAACTACATTTCTATTATACCATAAAAAATGGTAAAAGTCAAAGCTTTTACCATTTTTTCTCTTGTCATCTATCTCTTTATTTTCAAGGTTTTCGGGTTGGTATATATAAAAATATTTTTATGTCTACCGCTTATGTTTTATTTGTTTGTTGATCCAAATCCCCCTAGTCTTTCTCCTTCTGCACTGTCAGTATCTGTCACTAGATACTTTTCAAATATTGCTTGTCCTATACAGTCTCCTTTTTTTATTTCTGTATCTGTATCCTTAATATTATAAAAAGCAAACATTATATGTCCATCATTATCTGGATTTCCATAGTAATCTTTATCAACTATTCCAACGCTATTTGCTAATATTAATCCCTTTTTCTTTGGGTTAGAGCTTCTATTGTATAAGCATAACATTTCATCATCTTGCATATATGCTTTTATTCCAGTTTTTATAAGTGTTGGTGCTATTCCTGGTTTAAATGCTGGAACAACACAATTCTCAGCTGCTTCCACATCATACCCTGCTGAGTACTTTGTTTTTCTTACAGGTAAGTTAATTTCCTTGTCCTCAAATCCTTTTGCTACTTCAAATCCTCTTGTTCTTGCCATAATATTTTCTCCTTTATTAATAATTTTCTGCTTTTACTTCAAAGAATGATTGTGGATGATTGCAAACTGGACAAACTTTTGGAGCTTCTGTTCCAACTACTATATGTCCACAGTTTCTACATTTCCAAATAGTAATGCTTCCTTTTTTGAACACTTCTCCATTTTCTAGATTTTCTAATAATTTTCTATATCTTGCTTCATGTTCTTTTTCTATTGCTGCTATTCCTCTAAATTTTGCAGCTATTTCTGTAAATCCTTCTTCATCAGCTTCTTTTGCCATTCTGTCATACATATCTGTCCATTCAAAGTTTTCACCAGCTGCTGCAGATGCTAAGTTTGCTTTTGTGTCTCCTATTCCATTTAGATATTTGAAATGTATTTTTGCATGTTCTTTTTCATTTTCTGCTGTTTCTAAAAACAACTCTGCTATTTGTTCATATCCTTCTTTTTTTGCAACACTTGCAAAGTATGTATATTTATTTCTTGCTTGTGATTCTCCTGCAAATGCCTCCATTAAATTCTTTTCTGTTTTAGAACCTTTTAATTCCATGTTATTTACCTCCATATGTTGTATTTTTAACAGGATTTTCCTGTCATATATTTTATATTATTTTTTAGCTTAAAAGTCAAGTTTTATTTTTGTTTAATTTTCTACTGAAAGACTTATTCCAGAATTTGGATTAGAAGTCATTATATGCTTAGCTGCTTTTAAAACAGTTTTCATATTTTTATTAAATTCTTTTGAATCAAATTCTCCTTCTTGTACTGCCCATGCAGGTTTTTCCATTGTTATTGATTCAAATTGTTTTATCAATTTATTTGACATTCCTAGCACATACGCGTATGGCAATACATCATAAAAATATGTTGGCTCTTTTTTTACAATATCTTCTAGTTCTTCTTTTTTAGCGTTTTCTAAGAATCTCTGGAATCCCTTAATTTTCCCAAACATTTCAGTGCCAAATTTAGTTCTTTTTGGCATTAATGTTCTAAATATTTCTAATATTATTATAAATACTATGCCTATCACATTCATTACTATGTATAAAGGCTCATACTTTGCAAGAACTATATAAACAGCTATTAATGGCACAAATAAAAACATTGCAGCTATTATTGATGAGAATATTAAGTTTAGCACATCTCTTTCTTCTTTATTTATTTCTTTTCTAAGAAATATATATCCTGCTACTGAAGGTACTACTAAAAATATTGTTGTAAATCCACTCCATTTTATAAGTGGAACAACGGAAATAAGCGCAAAAATGCTTAATATCATTATATCTATTATCCTATTTACCTCTTTAGATGCCTCATTTTTTATTTTCTTTTTATTTTCCTTTTTATTCTCTTTTTCTTTTATTCTTCGCACTGTTCTAAAAAATCTATTCTTTAGAATTTCGTTTGTAACTTCTTCATCTATTGCAAAAAGCCCTCTCATAAATGCCTTTTCGCTTTCATTATCTCCATCATATTCTTTTAGCTTTGTTATTTTAAGTTCTGTTCTGTTAAAGAATAATATCTTTTTTTCTATTGGGTCTATTGTTATATAACCTTTATTCGCCAAGTACACTAATAAAGATACAACATCTTTGTCATCTGCTATTCCTTTGTATGCAAACCCTACTTCCAATGGGTTTAAGCCTTTGGGTGGATATTTCTCTATTGTTTCTGGTGCTTTGTTATCTTTGCCGTGTTCTAACCATAATCTATCCACAATTAGCACACATATTAGTCCAAATAGTATTGTACCTATCATGTATGCATCACATTTTCCTGCTGGAGGATTATTCCCCAAATTTATGGTTACTGCACTCACATAGTTTGGTAACATTACTATCATTATTAAAATAATCAATATTATTTCTTTTATCTTATTGTTTAGCATAACAGTCTCCCTTTTTTTATCATAAGCTTTATATAATTTATATTATTTTTTAGTCAAAAAGTCAAGTTTTTTAAGCCTTTTTACATAATAAAAATCGGAGTGAAAGTTCACTCCAATTTTGTTACATTTCACATATTACGTCATAGTCTTTTACTTCTACTACTTTTGCTTTTATGTATTGTCCTATTAAGTTTTGGTCTGTATTGTTCTTGATATATGCTACTCCATCTATTTCTGGTACATCCATATAGCTTCTTCCTACATAGTATTTTTTATCAAAGCTCATATCTTCTATTAAGATTTCTAATTCTCTTCCTAGTAATTTTTGTTCATTTTGTTTTGATAGTTCTTTTTGTAGTTTCATTATTTTATTATATCTAGATTTTTTAGTCATTGGATGTATTTGCTCTTTTAGTCTTGAAGCTGGCGTCCCATCTTCTTTTGAGTAAGAAAATGCTCCTAGCTTATCAAATTTAGCTTCTTTGATAAAGTTATATAATTCTTCAAAGTCTTCGTTTGTTTCTCCTGGGAATCCAACCATTACAGTTGTTCTAATTATTACATTCGGGATTTCTTTTCTTAGTTTTTCTATTACCTTTCTAATGCTTTCTCCTGTACACTTTCTGTTCATTCTTTTTAAGACTCTATCTGAAATGTGTTGTATTGGCATATCAAAGTATTTGCATATTTTATCTTCCTTTTTTACCACTTCTATTAGCTCATCTGTAATATCTTCTGGATATGTATATAAAAATCTAATCCATTTTAAATCTTTTATTTTACATAGTTCTGTTAGAAGTCTGGCAAGCTGTGGTTTTCCATATATATCTACTCCATATTTTGAAGTATCCTGTGCTATTAATATTAGTTCTTTTCTTCCTGATTTTACTAACATTTCCGCTTCTTCTAATATGTCTTCTATTTTTCTGCTAACAAAAGCTCCTCTTATATATGGAATTGCACAATATGTACATCTGTTGCTACATCCTTCTGCAATTCTTAGATATGCATAATTGTTTCCGGTTGTTACGACTCTGTCCATAAAGTCTAATTCTGATTTTTCTACTTCTATATTTTCTGCAATCTTTTTTAGTACTTTTGCAAATACTTCTGCTGATTTTCCTTTTTCTTCTGCATAGTCGCTATATTTCAAGAAAATATCAACTTCTGGAAGTGCTTTTTCTAGTTCTTCTTTATATCTTTCTACAAGACATCCTGTTGCTACTAATATTTTGCACTTTCCTGTTTTTTTATATTCAGCCATTTCTAATATTGTGTTTATTGCTTCTTCCTTTGCTGGTTCAATAAATCCGCAAGTATTTATTACGATGATGTCTGCTGTTTGTGGATTATTTACAATAGTAAATCCATTATTTTTAAATACACCTATCATCATTTCTGTGTCTATTAAATTTTTGCTACATCCTAGTGATACAAATCCTACTTTCATTTTTTTCATCCTTACTTGTTATTAACTATTCTTTGTAAATTTTCTAATTTCTTAACTAATTGATCATATGTTTTTCTCGTTATTCTACTAGTATCTCCATTTGCATAATCTAATGCTAACTGTTTCATATCCGTTAATTCGAATCTGTTTTCTGCTTTGGTTCCATTATCTAGAACATATATCGGTGTATAATCTACTTTTTCTAATATAGCTTTATCAGAATCAGTAGTTTTGGCTATTTGAATGTTTAGAATTAGCTCAACATCTGCATTTTCATATTTTAGTGATGATATGTAGTTTCCTAATGAATAAGCTACTAAAATATTTCTTCCTTCACTGTTTTGGATGATTTCCATAGGTTCTACAACTGATGGATGTGAACCTAATATCATATCTACTCCATTGTTTACTAAGAATCCTGTAATTTCTCTTTGATAATCTGTTATCTCTGATTTATTTACATCTCCCCAATGCATTATTGCTATTATATAATTTGAATTAGCTTTTGCGTATTCTATGTCTTTTTTAGCTAGTTCTTCTGAATAAATGTTGGCTTTTGCTTTTACTTCTTCTGATAATTCATTCTCATTACTCAAACCATATGTGTAACCTAAAAAAGCAATCTTTATTCCTCTGATTTCTTTTATTGTTCCTGTAAACTCGGGATTTTCTTTTAATCCTGTAATGGTTATATCTTGTTCTTTTATTTTTTCTACTGTTGTGTTTAGACCTTCTTCTCCATAGTCTAATGCGTGGTTATGTGCTACTGATACCAGATTTATTCCTGATTGTTTTACTGCTTGAAGAAATTCTATTGGTGAATTATATTTTTTTACTCCAGAGAGATTTCCTTCTACAAAGTTTGTTTCCATTGTTCCCAGTTTTATATCTGCAGTATTTATAAATTTATTAATTCCCGAAAATATATGGCTAAAGTCATATCCATCCTCTGTTTGTGCATCTTCTATCATGTCCATCTGACATAAAATATCTCCTACTGCTACAATTTTTGCAGTTGTTCTTCTTATTTCTCCGGTTGAACTTTCTTCTGGATTTTTAAGAGTGTATTCCATTGCTGTAAATATTTCTTCTGTCTGCTTTGCTAGTTCTTCCGCTTGTTTAGCTATTAGCTTTTTGTCTTGGTATTGTCTATATTTGATAAATGTGGTGGATATTACAATTATTGCTATTAGTATAACGCAAATTATAATAAAGCTTTTGTTGGTTATGGTATCTAATACACTATTTCTTTTTCTGGTATTTCTTCTGTTTCTCATATTTCTTCCCTTCTGCATGTTTTCATATAAAAATAAAAAATTATCATATTTAAATCTCAAAAGAGTTTAACTAGATAATTTTTATTTTATGGTTGGGCTGGCTAGATTCGAACTAGCGCATGCATGAGTCAAAGTCATGTGCCTTACCGCTTGGCTACAGCCCAATATGTAATATAAAACTGGGGTGGAATATGGGACTCGAACCCATGATCTCCAGTGCCACAAACTGGCGCGTTAACCAACTACGCTAAATCCACCATTTAGGTAATACGTTATACCGAACGCATTATCTATTTTACCTCATTTTATATAGTTTTGTCAACTAGTAAACTCAATTTTCTTTAAAATTTACTAATTTTCTTCAACAGCCCATATTATTAATCTTGCTTTTGAGTTGTCTGTACATGTTGATAGAGATATCTCTCTTTTTCCATTTGTATCTCTTACCATGTAATCGCCATCATCTGGACTTGTTTCATATATGTTATAAATGTTGTATTTTATTTTTGTTCCAGAGTTGTCTGTTATATATACCTTATCTCCTATTTGTAACTTGTCGTTGTTTCCGAAGAATGAACCATTTCTGTAGTTGTGTCCTACTATTACGGTGTTTCCTATTTTGTTAGGACCTGGTCCATAAGAAACTGCTACTGATGCTTCTATTGAAGATGGTGTTGCCTTATCTAGTATTACATATGATAAGTTTATTGTTGGAATTTCTATTCTTCCTACTACTGAATAGCCTTTATATGTTATTTTTTTATCTCCACCTGTTGATGTGTTTCCATTGTCTCTTGGTTCTTCGTTCAACATTGGAATTTCTATGTTTTCTAAAACATTTTCTTCTTTATTTTCTGTATGGTCTGTCATGTTTTCATATTGATTTAATATATCTGTCTGTGTGTTTTTGTGAGTAAATCTTTTAATGACATCTATTCCTAAGAAGCATATCAATATTAAAACTGCTATTACAACAATTATCAATACTATTGTTAAAACTTTTCCATATTTCTTTTCCACTTTTGTTCCTCCTTTAATACTCTAAAAATCTCTACTTCAATTATAACATATTTTATTTGTTTTGCATATCATTTTTTATATTATTTTTGGTCCTAATACTCTACCTGCTAACATATGGAAGTGTACGTGCATTACTTCTTGTCCTGCATCCTTTCCGCAGTTGTTAATTACTCTAAATCCATCTTTGTCTATTCCTAATTGCTCTGCTATTTTATTTATTGCTTCAAATATTTTTGCTATCGTTTCTGGTTTTGTATCCAATATATTTGTTGTATGCTCTTTTGGTATAACTAATACATGTATTGGAGCTGCTGGGTTTATATCTTTGAATGCATAAACATTTTCATCTTCATATACCTTTGTTGATGGTATTTTTCCTTTTACTATTTTACAAAATATACAATCTTCCATTTTTTATTCTCCTTTACTTTTATCTTTTGCCTAGAAAAAGGCTTCCTTATTTAACGATTATTCTAATATAGCTTTTATTCTTCTTACTCCAGCTGAGCAAGCTTCTTCTTTCTTTATCTTGAATGTTCCAAGTACTTTTGTATTTTTTACGTGAGGTCCTCCACATAACTCTTTTGAAACATCTCCTATTGAGTATACTGTTACTATATCAGGGTATTTTTCTATGAACATACATTCAGCTCCTGATTTTATTGCATCTTCTTTGCTCATTTCTTCTATTGTTACCGGTAAATCCTCATTTATCCATTTATTTACTAAATCTTCTACTTGTTTCTTTTCTTCGTCTGTTAATTTATGGTCACAGCTGAAGTCAAACCTCATTCTTTCTGGTGTGATGTTTGATCCTTTTTGATGTACATCTTTTCCTATTACTTGTTTTAGAGCTGCGTTTAAAAGGTGTGTTGCTGTATGATATTTTGTTTCCATTTCTCCATTTCCTGATAGTCCACCTTTGAATTTTTGCTCACTACCCATTCTTGATTTTTCTTGGTGCTCTTTGAACAATCTATCAAATTCTGTGTTGTCTATTTTTATACCTTGTTCTTCTGCTAGGTCTTGAGTTACTTCTGGTGGGAATCCATATGTTTCGTATAATGTAAATAAGTCTTGTCCTGATATTGTGTCTTTGTTTTCTGCTTTTAATTTGTTTACTATTTTATTGAATTCTCTTTCTCCACGCTCTAATGTTTTTTCAAATTTATTGATTTCTTCTATTATTACTGTTTTAATTCTTTCTTTATTTGTTTCCAATTCTGGATATAGCTCTTTTTGTGCATCAATACTAATGTCTATTAATGTAGATATTTGATTTGTGTCTATTTGTAGTTTTCTTAGTCTTCTTGTCATTCTACGAATTAATCTTCTTAAAATATATCCTCTATCTACATTACTTGGAATTCCACCATCTAATATTATCATCATACTAGAACGTAAATGTTCTGCAACTATTCTTCTGCTTGCTATGTCATCTACTTTTTCTAATTCTTCTAGTTTGTCCATTACAGGTTTGAATATTTCTATCTCAAATGGTGTTTTCTTCCCTTGTAATAGCATTGCCATTCTTTCTAGTCCTAGTCCTGTGTCTACATTTTGTTGTTTTAGTTTTTGATATTTTCCATCAGATGTTTTTAAGTATTCCATAAATACATTGTTCCATATTTCCACATACTTTCCACATCCACAAGATGGATTACATTTTTCTGAACATTTTTCTTTTCCTGTATCATAGAACATTTCTGTATCTGGTCCACAAGGTCCTTCTTCTCCTGCTATCCACCAGTTATCGTCTTTTCCAAAGAAGTATATTCTTTCTTCAGGAATTCCTGCTTTTTTCCAACATTCTGCTGTAACTGTGTCTTTTGGGCAATCTTCATCTCCTGCAAAACAAGTTACTGATATTTTTTCTGCTGGAATACCTAGTTCTTTTGTTAGGAATTCATAGCTCATTGCAACTGATTCTTCTTTAAAATAATCTCCTAATGACCAGTTTCCAAGCATTTCGAAGTATGTTAAATGTCTGTTATCTCCTACTTCATTTATATCGTTTGTTCTAACACACTTTTGAAAATCTGTTAGACGTGTTCCTTCTGGATGTTTTTCTCCTAAAAGATATGGTACTAATGGTTGCATTCCTGCTGTTGTAAATAATACAGAAGGGTCATTTTCTGGTATTAATGGAGCACTTGGAATTACACTATGTCCATGTCTTTTAAAAAAGTTTAAATATTTATTTCTTATTTCTATTGCTTTCATAATCTTTCCCTCTTTCATGTATAATTTTATCATCTATTATATTTTTGTCAATTATTTTCCTATTAATTCCTCTGTTTGAGTATCATTTTCTGTAATTTCTACGTCCTTAATATTATCTATAAATCCTTCTTGTTCTTTAGTCTGAACTTTTACCACCATATAATTAGTAGTATGTCCTTTGTAATATTCATTTTCATATTCTTCAAATAATACTTTTACAGTTTTCCCAATATATTGACTATTCTTTTCGTTTTGCATATTGTTTGAAAGTTCTATTAGCTTTCTGCTTCTTTCTTCTTTTATATTACCATCTACCTGATTTGGCAATTTTTCTGCCACTGTTCCTTTCCTTGGAGAATACTTAAATATGTGCATTTTATAGAATCCTATTTCTTTTAGGAATTTATATGTTTGATTGAACTCTTCGTTTGTTTCCCCAGGAAATCCAACAATTACATCTGTTGTAAAGTTTGCATTTGGATAATACTTTCTTAATATTTCTGTTGCTTCTTTATATCTTGCCGTGGTGTACTTTCTGTTCATTCTTTTTAGTGTTGCGTCACATCCACTTTGTAGAGATAGATGAAAATGGTCACATATTTTCTCTAGTTTTGCTAATCTTTGTGCAAATTTCTCATCTACTATTGTTGGCTCTAATGAACTTAATCTAATTCTTTCTATTCCTTCTATTTTGTTTATTTCTTCTAATAAATTTATCAATCTAATATTTTCATTTTCAAAGTCTTTTCCATATGATGCTACATGAATTCCTGTTATTACTACTTCTTTTATTCCTTGTTTTGCTATCTTTTCTATCTCTGATACTACGTTTTCTATTTTTCTGCTTCTTATTCTTCCTCGTGCATACGGAATTAAGCAATAAGAGCAAAACATATTGCATCCATCTTGAACTTTAATTACCGCTCGGTTTTTTTCTGTATATGTTACATCTCCAAAGTCTAAGAATTCTTTTTGTTTAGAAACATCTGCTACTTCTATGATGTTGTTTTTGCTTGCTAAATATTCTTCTACAATTTGAACTATTTTATTTTTTTCGTTTATTCCTAGTATTATATCAACTTCTGGAATTTGCTCTAGCTCTGTTTTCGCCACTTGTGCATAGCATCCGCACACAACAATAACAGCAGATTGGTTTATTTCTTTTACACGTCTTAACATTTGTCTTGATTTTCTATCTGCCATATTTGTTACCGTGCAAGTGTTTATCACATATATATCTGCTTTTTCTGTGTTATCAACTATTTTATAATTGTTTTGTATAAATTGTTGTTCCATTGCATTTGTTTCGTATTGATTTACTTTGCAACCTAATGTATAAAACGCTACTGTTCTTTCCATTTATTTCTCCGTCTTTTCTTTGTTTTTTACTTGTTATATTTTACCATCTTTTATGTAAATTTGCAATAGAATTTTGCTGTTAATAACACAAAAAAACCGCTAACAAAATATTTTCATATTTTGTCAGCAGTTTATCTATGCTACGTCTTTTATTTTTATATCTCTTACGTGCTCTATTTTTTCCCATTTTGTGTTTCTTATAAATAAACATTTGAAGTTTATCAATAACCATGAACCCAAGAATAATGGGAATAGTGCCAATCCTTTAATCATAGGCTTTATTGGCTTTTTGTCTATTATCATTATTATTATTCCAACAAATATCGGTAAGAAGAATGTTGGGAAAATGTATTTCAAGCAATTTATTAGTAAGTCTGTTACACTCATTCCACCAAATATATACATTACGAAGTTTAATATTACCAACACTATTGTCATTATGAACATTGGTATACTTCCAAGCATATATAAAAGTCCATCGAAGTTCATTAAAGTTTTGTTTTCTTTAACCGCTCCTGCTAATGGTTTTGTGTATTCGTGTAAACACTGTATATGTCCAATTGTCCATCTTGATCTTTGTGACCATGATTGTTTAAATCCAACTGGTTGTTCGTCATATACTATTGCATCTGTTGCCCATCCTAGTTTTTTACCTGCTATTATTCTTTTTAATGAGAATTCTATATCCTCTGTTAATGTTTTTGTGTTCCATCCTGTAGGTTTTACAACATCAAATTTTACCATAAATCCTGTACCATTTATTAATGGAGATAAACCTAAATTATATCTTGCTAGATGATAAAATCTATTCATTGTCCAGTAGAATATTGCGTATCCTGCTGATACCCAGCTGTCTGTTGGATTTTTAATATCTCTGTATCCTTGTACAACTTCTTCTCCTTGACAAAGTTTTTTATTCATTGCCTTAAAGAAGTTTTTGTCTACTATATTGTCCGCATCAAATACGCAGAAAGCATCATAGTCAGCGTCTTCTTCTATTTTTTGTTTCAAGAACCATTGAAGTGCTGCTCCTTTTGTTTTCTTTGCTGGGTCATCTTCTTTTCTTTCTAGTACAATCGCACCTGCTTCTTTTGCAATCTTTGCAGTATTATCTGTACAGTTATCAGCTATTACATAAATATCCAATAGTTCTTTTGGATAATCTTGATTTTTCAAACTTTCTATCAAGTTTCCAATAACATTTTCTTCATTATGAGCTGGCAATATAGCCATGAATTTATGGTTTTTATTTTCGATTAATGGTTTGTCTTTTAGTTTAACTAATGAACATAAGCTTACAATTAGCTGATATAGCCAATATATGGTTAATATCCACACCATTGCTTGCTGTATTATATATAAATATTTCATTTTTCCTTCCTCATTTTAAGATTATTCTTCTGACTCTTTGTTTTCTTCTAAATCTTTCATAGTTAAGTTGATTCTGTCTTGGTTGTCGATTTCATAAACTTTTACTCTTACTTCATCTCCAACAGCTAGTACGTCTTCAACTTTTTCTACTCTTTTGTTTGAGATTTTTGATATGTGTAGTAATCCTTCTCTTCCTCCACCAATATCAACAAAAGCTCCGAAGTTCATTATTCTAGTAACTTTTCCGTCATAGATTTTTCCTACTTCTATATCTTTTGCAATATCTTCTATCATCTTTAATGCTTTATTTCCTGCTTCTTGATCATCTGTATAAATGCAAACTCTTCCGTCTTCTTCTATGTCTATTTTAACACCTGTTGCATCTATTATTTTATTTATCATTTTTCCACCAGGTCCGATTACATCTTTTATTTTGTCTACATTAATTGTTGTTGTAATTATTTTTGGTGCATATTTTGATAATTCTTTTCTTGGTTCTGCTATTTGTTTCAACATTATTTCGTCTAATATATAATCTCTTGCTACTTTTGTTCTTTCAAAAGCTTGTTTAATAATATCATATGTTAAACCATCGTTTTTAATGTCTACTTGTATTGCTGTTATACCATCCTTTGTTCCACCAACTTTGAAATCCATATCTCCAAAGAAATCTTCTATTCCCTGAATATCTGTAAGCATTATATAATCGTCTGGATTTTCTTTTGATGTTACAAGTCCTGTTGATATTCCTGCTACTGGCTTTTTAATTGGAACACCAGCATCCATTAATGCTAATGTGCTTCCACATATACTTGCTTGTGATGTTGAACCATTTGAAGATAATACTTCTGATACAACTCTTATTGTATAAGGGAATTCATCTTCTGATGGTATTACTGGAACTAGTGCTTTTTCTGCTAATGCCCCGTGTCCTATTTCTCTTCTTCCTGGTCCTCTTGAAGGTCTTGCTTCTCCTACGCTATATGAAGGGAAGTTGTATTGATGCATATATCTTTTTGATTCTTCTTCATCTAATCCATCTAGTTCTTGTTCTTCTGATTTTGTTCCAAGTGTAACTACTGATAATACTTGTGTTTGTCCTCTTGTGAATATTGCACTTCCGTGTACTCTTGGTAATACACCTACTTCACAAGAAAGTGGTCTTATTTCATCTATTTTTCTTCCATCTGGACGTTTATGCTCTTTTAGTATCATTTCTCTTACACATTGTTTTTCTAAATCATGTATACTTGCTGCTATATCTGCTGATTTGTTTTCTGTTTCTTCTTCTCCATATTTTTCTACAAAGTAGTTTTGAATATCTGTTGCTAATGCCTCCATATTTGCATCTCTTACTTCTTTGTCTTGAGCTTGTACATCGTTATACATTCTCTCTTTGAAGTTTGTTTCTATTTCTGCAAATACCTCTGGATTTGTTGCAAATGATACATATTCAAATTTTGGCTTACCAACTTCTTCTTCAATTCCTTTTATAAATGCACATAGCTTTTTAATTTCTTCGTGTCCTGCTTTTATTGCTTCAAGCATTGTGTCATTTGGAATTTCATCAGCTCCTGCTTCTATCATTGTAACTTTTTCTAAAGTTCCTGCAACTGTTAATCTTAATCTGCTCTTCTCTCTTTGTTCAACTGTTGGGTTAATTACAATTTGATTATCCACATATCCTACACTTACTGCGGCTGTTGGTCCTGCAAATGGTATATCTGAAATTGAAAGTGCTACTGATGCACCTATCATTGCACATACTTCTGGACTATTGTCTTGTTCAACAGATAATACTGTTGCTACAACACATACATCATTTCTGAAATCCTTTGGGAATAACGGTCTTATTGGTCTATCAATTGCTCTTGATGTTAAAATTGCTTTATCTGCTGGCTTTCCTTCTCTTTTTTGGAAGCTTCCTGGAATCTTTCCAACTGCATATAATTTCTCTTCATAGTCTACTGATAATGGGAAGAAATCTACTCCCTCTTTTGGTTCTTTTGAAGCTGTAACGTTTACCATTACAACTGTATCTCCATAATGAATTATGGCATTTCCGTTTGTTAGTTCTGCTACTTTACCTGTTTCTACTACAAGTGGTCTTCCTGCTAGTTCTGTTTCAAATTTTTTATACATATCTTTCTCTCCTTTTTTGTTTTAGCAATACTTGTATTAGATTGTAACCTCTATAAAATATTATAGTTTTTTTATAGTATTTTATACAAGCTACTTCTAATTTAAGTATTGTTTTATTATTGTGTAAAAGGGCGCTTTAAACTTGTAAAACGCCCTAAATGTTATTATTTTCTTAGTCCTAATTTTTCAACGATGTCTCTATATCTTTGAACATCTTTCTTTACTAGGTAATTTAACAAGCTTCTTCTTGCACCAACCATTTGTAAAAGACCTCTTCTTGAATGATTGTCTTTTTTATGTGTTTTCAAGTGTTCTGTTAAATCATTGATTCTTTCTGTTAAAAGAGCTATTTGAACTTCTGGAGAACCAGTGTCTTTTTCATCTCTTCTATATGTCTCGATGATTTCTTGTTTTCTTTCCTTTGTCATTTTTTTACACCTCCTGATAACTTATTAGCCTTAAACTGAGTCTTAGTGGTGTTTTTTCCTAAAACTAAGTATAAGGTATTTTTGCACATTATCTATGATACCACATATCTGCAAAAAAAGCAATAGTTATTAGTCAATAAATGTGGGATAACCGTTAGTTCCTAATTTCCATTTTTTCCAGTCTGTGTTTGTTGAGTCAATATTCGAATTTAAAAGTTCTACGAATTCATTAGTTTTCATATATTGTTGTGATTTTGATTCAACATTAGTTTCAGTCGCATTTCCCTGACCAACTGCATTATTTCTTTTTTCTATATAGTAGCTATTGCTTACTTTAAAGTCTTCTTGATTAATACGATAAGTCTTTCCTACCAGTTCTCCTATAACATTTCCTCTAATTTCACCAATGTTATAACAGTTATTTATGTTTATTTTACTTGTAGCTGTCTCATAAATTCTTATAATATATCCTATTATTCCGCCTGCTCCCGAAGCATTTATATTATGAATATTATAACAATTTTCTATTGTAGTCATTAAAGAATCTTCTCTTGAATGTAAAACTATTCTTCCTATTATTCCTCCGGCATTATTATTTCCATTGTTAATCTTGCCATTATTATAACAATTGATAATTTTTGCTTCTCCTTTTACAACTCCAGCTGTATACATTTCTCCAACTATACCTCCACTTCCACAATTAGTTCCACCTATATTTCCATTATTATAACATCCATCTATAACAACCGAATCACCATATATTCCGCCTACTATTCCTCCTGTTCCTTTATATACCTGAGTTCCATTTGAATTTATACTTCCCTTATTATAGCAACTTATAACTCTGCTTTTGGTTTTACACCCTCCTACTATCCCTCCTATTTGACTCTCTCCCACTATACTTCCTTCATTATAGCAATTTTCTATAGTAGACTCTATCATTGTGCCTATTATTCCTCCAGTCCCTGCTCCTATACTTACTCCATCAAGTGCAATTATATTTGCTTTGCTGTAACAATTTTCTATTCTAGACAAATTAATATTATTTGCAATTGCCCCCGCATATTCTGTAGAATTTATTTTTCCAGATATTCCAAAATTCATTATTGTTGAGTTTTCTATACTATAGAATGCTCCATTCCCTTTCATATAAATATTTTGTATCATTTTATGATTTCCATTAAAAATTCCTTTGAACGGTCTTCCTACACTCTTTGCTATTGTTCTAAAACCAATACAATTTTCATCCGTTTTTGTTAATTCTGTTTGTATATCTTCTATTGTTCCATTTTCATTTAAATCACCAAAATCCGTTCTTGTGCTGTCGTCGTATGAATATTTTGATTTAAAATTTAGGTTTTTTATTAATGTTACATACTTGCCTTCAAATTGATTCACTTTAGTTAATTTAACTAATTCTCCATTTTCGAACTTTATTCCTTTTCCATTTGTCATATTAGAAAAAGCTACTAGATCCTCTATGCAACTTATTTCATACGGTTTTTCTTCACTTCCGTCACATCTTCCACCTTTTGTTATATCTCCAGCATATTCATCTTTTACTACTTCTTGTGGTTCACTTACATTTCCATCTTCGTCTATTTCATAATATCTGTTTGAATCCGTAAAAAGTACTTCTATTGTTCCCATTGCATCACTTACTTCTGTTGGCATTTTTCCTGCTTCTTCTTTTAGTGCTGGTTCAAATACCTCGTATGTTATTGAACCGTTTTTACTTCTCATCATTGTTAGCATTTTTGCTCTTTCCACTATACTTTTTTCGTTATCTATTTCGGCTAGTGTCTTTGCATTTTTTGTTTCTTTTAATACCCCGTTGTCACTTGTTACCATTCCTACTGTTATTCCCGCTAGTATTAAAATTACTGCTATTGTAACTATTAGTGCTATTAACGTTATTGCCTTTTTTTCTTTCATTTTTTTCATTGTTTTTCTCATAAATTTAATTCCTCCAGACTTATTATATCTCACATTATAAAGCATTATGTTTTAAAACACAAGATTTAATTATTTTTATTAAATATGTAATTTAATAAAAAACCATAATCAGTAAAATTATTGTGTCTCTAACAATTTATGATTTTATAGTTTTTAATTTTTCATTTTTATAGAATTTACGGGTATTGATTTTTTCTTAGAGTTATGCTATATATTGGGTATGGAATTTTTAATTAAATTACATATTTAATTAAAAAGTTTTTTTCTCGATTTTCTTTAAAAATATTCACTTTTTCCTTAAAAATACTAGTATTTTTCCTCATTTTATGGTATAATAGATATGTAGTGATTTTGTTTAAAAAGGAGATAAAATGATGATTCCTGAGGAAGAAAAAATAAGAATAATTAATAATATAAAAACTTCAATGGAAATGGAAAATCAAACTTTAACTCAAAATGATATTTCGTTGTTAAACGATTTTGCAGATAACAAAATTTCGATGGAAGATGCTATGCAAAGGGTTAAGAGTATGTTTTTCTAATCTTTTGTTCTGCTTAAATTAGTAACTAATTCGTACATACAAAATGTACGAATTTATTGTTAGATTTTATTTATAAAACGGAAGGATAAAACTATGTACGAAGCTAGAGATTCTGTTTATTGTTACCCTGGTACAAATACTTTGGTCAATAAACTTAATATTAAAGATGCAAATAAATTAGATAATTATGAAAAAAGTATGGTTGCTTTGAAATTAATGGCATTAGAGAAAAAAGGAATTACTGGCAATTTCGATGTTGCTCATTTTGTTGGAATTCATAAATTTCTTTTCGAAGACATTTACCCCTTCGCAGGATTGTTCAGAAGCGAAAATATTGCAAAAGGCTATTTTCAATTTGCTCAATGGGAATATATTGATAGTGAATTAGATCGTTTACTTACCCAATTAAGAAACGAAAAATTAGATAATCTTTCACAAGAAGATTTTGCAAAAAGATTAGCATATTATTGGTCAGAATTAAATGTTCTTCATCCTTTTAGAGAAGGAAACGGTAGAACTACCAGAGAATTTATAAGACAAATTGCTTTAAAATACAATTATAATTTAAACTTGCAGAATTTCACCGCACAAGAAATTTTAGATGCTAGTATTAAATCTATTGTTAACACACAAGACTTAGAGAATATTGTTAATAAATGTTTAGAACATAAATAAATTTTCCCACCTGCATTGGTGGGAATTTTATATTAGCTTATTTATTTGTTCGTCTGTTATTATTCCTTGTCTTAGAATGTGCGGTACTCCATCTATTACTTGAACAATAGTTGATGCCACTCCTATTTTACTTTCTCCTCCATCTATAAAGCAATCTACTCCTTCTGGGAAATCACTCATGACGTCTTTTATATTTGTCTTGCTTGGTTTATCAGAAATATTTGCACTTGGTGTTGCAAGTGGTACGCCTGCTCTTTTTATTAACTCAAGAGCTATTTCATTTGCTGGCATACGAACTCCTACAGTTGTTCCATTTGCTGTAACGATGTCTGATACTACATCTTTTTTCTGCAAAATTATCGTTAGTGGTCCTGGAAAGAATTCTTTGATTATCGCATATTCCAATGGTGTAATGTCTTTTGCAACTCTTTCTATCATTTCTATACTATCTACTAGCAAATTAATTGGCTTTGTTAATGGTCTTTTCTTAATTTCATATATTTTCTTAACCGCTTCTGCATTTAGTGCATTTGCTCCTATTCCATACACCGTTTCTGTTGGGAATACTACTATTACACCATTTTTAATAATTTGTGCTGGTTCTTCTAGTTTCGTAAAGTCTTTTTCTTTTAATTCTATATACATTTTTCTTTCTCCATTTTTATTGTCTTATTTAGTTCTGCTCCTATAAAAATTATATAAAAGCATAAGTACGTCCACATCATTATCAGCATTAACGTTGTTAAGCTTCCATACGTTATAGAAAATCCTTTAAAAATATATAAATATTTTGAGAACACAAATGATACTATGTTTAGCGCTATTGCTGAAAATAGTGCTCCGCCTATTTGGCTTTTTAATTTTTCTTTGTGTTTTGGCATGAATTTATATAATAATAAAAATATGATAAATGTTGCTACTGTGAAGGCAAGTTCAGTACTAATTGTAGATAGTATATTGTATCGTTCTGACATTTGAAAGCGACTGTCTAATATTGATCTAATGTTGTTTCCAAATACTAGCATTACAAGTCCTATTACGATTAGTATTATGAATAATATAGTTTCTAAAATAGCTTTTATTCTTATATATAAGTATGACGCGTTTTCTTCTCCTCTTGTCTTATATATGTTTTGCATTCCCTTTGTTAATGCAAATAATCCTTTACCTGCTGACCATATTGTAAATATGATTGAAATTGATATTGTTCCTATTGATTTTGAATACACTTCTTGAACGATGTTTACAACAATTTCATTCATGCTATCCGGTATTATTTTCGAGATAAATTCAAACAAAGTGCTTGGTTCTATTCCGGTATATTGTATTAGGGTTATTACTAATATTACAAAAGGAATAAATGACAGTATTGTATAATATGAGCATTGTGCTGACACTTGCCCTATATCATCTTTATTTATATTGTTAGTTAAATCTTTTATAAATTTTCTATTCATAACCTACCTTTTATTATCTCTTTTTTGTTTTATATTATTCTATTTTCACAATATTTGCGAATTGAAGTAGTTGTATTTAGTTTTTTGTGTTAGTATACCACACGTCGCCACTTTTTACAACATATTTAGTATGGTAATATATAAAGCAGGAGATGCATTTTGCATCCCCTGCTCTCCTTATAGCATTGTAGCAAGAATTAACCCTACATCTGTTGCAATCAAAATCATCAAAAATTCCAAAATAGTTCTCATTCTGATATTCTCACTGTTTAGATGTACGCTCACTGCCAACAGTGCAATCATTATGACATTAAGCGTAAGGTTCAATCGCAGATTCGCCATTGTTATCTTGATAATCACTGTGATGATCATCAAAAAACAAACAACAATACTGTATACCTGCCGAGCTTCTTTGTCCATCATGATTTTTCTCCTTTCTTACAGTGCTATATTACAAACTAATTTGTGTGAGTTGTCTCTCACTAATTAGTAATTTTAGGAAATTGCATAAGAACTCTGCCTTAAGCTTTTTTATTATACTATAAATTTACATAACTTTCAAGGTGTTCCGATTATTCTCTACAATTACAATTATTCATTTGATTCACGTAAAATTTCTTTTCTGCCATTTTATCCTGCACTCCTCTTAGCGCTTCCCCGAATCTTTGGAAATGCACTATTTCTCTTTGTCTTAAATATTTTAGTACGTCTACAACATCTTTATCGTCTGCACACAAATCTATTAGTTTTTCGTAAGTTGCTCTTGCTTTTTGTTCTGCTGCTAAATCTTCTTGTAGATTTGCTATTGCATCTCCCTTACAAGCTAAACATGTTGCATCAAAAGGTACTCCCGCTGCAGATTGAGGATATATATCTACTCCGTGATCAGTATAATATGGTCCTAATCCTGCTTTTTTCAACTCTTCTGGGCAAACGCCATCTGTTAACTGATGGACTAAAGTTCCTACCATTTCTAAATGGGCTAATTCTTCGGTTCCTATATCATTTAAAGTAGCTTTTGCTTTTTGGTCTGGCATTGCAAACCTTTGAGATAAATATCTTAACGAAGCTGCAAGTTCTCCATCTGGTCCACCATACTGAGAAATAATTACCTTAGCCATTTCTGGATTTCTATTTCTTAAATTAATAGGATATTGTAAAATTTTATTATATGTCCACATAATTAATCTTCACTCCTTTCCCAAGGCCATGGATTTTCTAGCCATCTCCAACTATTGCAAGGGCAGTAGATGCTAAGTGGTCCATATACTCTTTGATATTTGTCTGATAAATCTCTTAATTGATTGCAATATTCGCTGTGTAAGCATAATGCTTTTTCATCATCTGGATGAGTGTTTAAATATTCTCCTATATCTGTTATAGCAAATTTTAAACATCTTATCTCTGATAACATTTTTTCTCCAAGTTCATCTCTTGCTTTGCAGTTACATCCATTATTATTCATCATATTAGGCGTGTTGTAACCGAATTGTGCATTTATTCCAGTTGGTTCATATTCACAGTTGTCTATATTGTCAAAATTCATCTATTGCACCCCTTTCCAATAGTATTGCGACTTCTTAAATATTCAATGTCTTCTACACTTTGACATGGGTAGTATGGGCTTACTAATTCCGGAAATATTGTTCCATTTTTTAGTCCACAGCAAGGCGTGAAAGTGTTTGTCATTCTTTGAATTGGTACGTAGCTCTGTCCTAACATTGGGTTAGACGGAAATACGCTTTCTTCTTCGTTGAATCCGCATTGACATTGATTATAATTATTATTGCATCCACACATATTTGTATTGTTCGTTTGTACATCATCACATATTGTTTCAAGAGGGCTATTTTCTTGATTCATGTTGCAATTACACATACAATTACAATTTTTGCTCATCGTATTTTTCCTCCTTTTATAATTGTTGTATACTAGATTTTATGAAATTTGTCGGAAATTGGTGAGCAGTTTTTGTTTTTTGCAAAAAAAATATAGACATTTGATAAAAAATGTGCTATATTTAGTAAGTATTAAATAAATGCCACTGTGGCGGAATTGGTAGACGCACTGGATTCAAAATCCAGCGGGAAACCATATGGGTTCGAGTCCCATCAGTGGTACCAAAATAAAATATGCACCTCGAAGAGGTGTGTATTTTTATTTTGCATTTGATGTAGGACTCGAAAAATGGCGTTAAATCAACTGTCCCGGTGGACAGTTGATAGCCATGCGGGAGAGTCCCATCAGTGGTACCAAAATAAAATATGCACCTCGAAGAGGTGTGTATTTTTATTTTGCATTTGATGTAGGACTCGAAA
>ERZ857480.74219-NODE-114952-length-47888-cov-9.2100_pt1 | contig 47888 bp, 46 predicted proteins | sample MGYA00519767_ERZ857480 | MGnify/ENA primary metagenome ERZ857480 (study PRJEB31778, sample SAMEA3449210) | human gut metagenome | biome: human gut; feature: human-associated habitat; material: faeces | place: United Kingdom | collected 2010/2012 ...
CTGTTCAGAGGTATGCATAAGTCATTGTAAAAAATGACGAAATTTATTTTTTTATTTTGTGGATAACCATTCGCGGCAGGAAAAACTGTGTTTATAGTTTTTCCTGCTGTTCTTTTTGTCAAAAGTTATACACTAGATTCTGGTTTTGGGAACCCATTCTTGAAGCTTCAAGGTCTGCATGAATACTTTTTTTATTATAAAACAGCTATTTATCCACAGTCAGATTGACGAAAAGGTACTTTCTGGTGATTCGCTTTTTTTCTATGTTTCTGTTATACTTTTTCTCAAGAAAGAGAGGTTCACTTCTGACGTTTCTTGCAATTGTATTTGGTTCTACTGTTTTTACGAGGACTCCGGGGATCAGGCAGTATCAGCTAGAGATATTCTGGTCATGGAAGGAAATCCTGGGGATTGGTACATGTGGCAGACTGGAAAGTACTACGGGAGATGGTTTACTGCAGGAGAATCTGTTGAATATTCTGCTACTTTTTCCGGCAGGGATTTTATTGCCGGGGTTGACAGGCAGAAAACTGAAATGGTGGATGGGATTGCTTGTGGGAATTGCGGTATCATCTGCTATCGAGATTAGTCAGCTGCTGCTTTGCAGAGGGTTGTTTGAGTTTGACGATATTATTCATAATAGTTTGGGATGTATGCTGGGGTGTTTGTTGGGGAATAGGATGTTAAGGTTGGTGCATGGAAAGTAAAGGGCAGGACCAGATGAAAAAACTGACAAGTCATCTTGAATTGCGATTTCAGGAAGGTCACGTTCAAAACTTAACAGTTTTTGTGAAGCATTTTGAAAACCGTCCCTGCTATCAGCAGGGGCGGTTTTCATTTTTTACGCCAATTTATTGTCTTCATTGACATGAAGATAGTTCATAAGCGCAACCTGAAAAATTTTGGAACAATTGACTCCGTTCACAGCAATGTCTTTTTGACGTAAAATTGTTTATAACAGTAAAAATGTTTAACAAAATCTGTTAAAATGCTATAATGCAGATATGAAACAGAAAATTTTGAGAAAATCCATAATGTATGATAAAAGGATTGCTATAAACTGGTACTGTGAAAATACGACAGAATAGGAGTAAAAAAATGTTATATATAGGAAATCACACAAGCTCATCCCGGGGCTACCTTGCAATGGGGAAGCAGATGCTGGCAAATGGTGGCAACACATTTGCATTTTTTACCAGAAATCCAAGAGGAGGGAAAGCCAAAGACATTGATCCGCAGGATGTGCAGGCATTTGGGCAGCTGGCAGAGGAGAATCATTTTGGAAAGCTGGTGGCTCATGCGCCTTACACTATGAACTGCTGCGCTGCCAAAGAAAACCTCAGGGATTTTGCCAGAGAAATCATGGCAGATGATCTGAGACGTCTGGAAATGACACCGGGAAATTATTACAATTTTCATCCGGGCAGTCACGTAGGACAGGGTGCAGAAGTAGGAATCAGTAAAATTGCAGAAATTCTCAATGAAGTGCTGACAAAAGATCAGAGTACGATTGTACTTCTGGAAACTATGTCAGGAAAGGGCACAGAAGTAGGAAGAAATTTCGAAGAACTTTGTCAGATCATTGACAGGGTGGAGTTAAAAGATAAATTAGGTGTTTGCCTGGATACCTGTCATGTCTGGGATGGCGGATATGATATTGTAAACGATCTTGACAGCGTATTTGAAGAATTTGACCGGATAATAGGTCTGGACAGACTAAAAGCCATCCATTTAAATGACAGCATGAATCCCCTTGGCAGCCATAAGGACCGCCATGCCAGAATCGGAGAAGGTGAAATAGGACTGGAGGCACTTGTCCGCGTGATCAATCATCCTGCTACAGAGGGAATTCCGTTTATTCTGGAGACACCAAATGATGATGAGGGATGGACTCATGAAATTGCGTTGTTCAGAAATGAGTATAAACAGAAATGAGTATAAATATATCTGTCCGAATCAGGAAGATAAATTGGGGCGTGCTGACAAGTTGTAAGTGCAAATCGAAAGAGTAGGAGTGAGATCAAAAGGAAGGAATGCAGGAAAGATCAGAGATGCAGCAAAGACAAGGATATCAGGCAGTAGAGAAGCTGAGAGAAACACTGGACGAGAAGTATCTGTGGGAGGTTATTTTACTCTATGCAGGTGAGAGTTTCAAAACCTATACAGGGCTTCCGTTCACTTATGAAGTAAGAAAGGGTCGGAATGGAGACTACACAAGGGAATTGTGGATCGACCGTAGGGAGAACAGTAAGAGTCTGGCGTTAAGTTCAGTGCTGCTGGCATTGAGAAACATAAAGAAGGTGGGAGCTGTGGTTGACAGACCAAAAGCTCTGGGCGACATCCGCGGAGTGAGTTATATCTATGGAATGTTCTATCGCTTTGGGCTGATCGATGTGCCGGATACAGCCAGGCAGAAGATGAAATTCACAGGATATATTTTTTAGGAGGAAAGAGACTAAAGAGATTAATTTTCAGCCTCATTGTGTGGATTCTACAAAACCGGAAAATCTGATCAGCTATACTAATATTGAGGTGGATGGAATCGTCACATTTCGCGGAAACAGTTTTCGCGATACCCCTTCCCATGGTTGTGCAGATATGACTGATTTCAGGCTGAACAAACTGTGGTCTGCAGATACAGGTTCTCTTTCTTCGGGCAGTGCCGTCTGGACAGGAAGTGGCTGGACAGGACAGCCGCTTATGATGAAATGGCCAAAAGAGGTCAAAGCACATATGAATATGACAGAGAAAGCAAAGGCAGATGATGAACTGGTTGAGGTAATCTATGCCTGTATGGATGGGTATGTGTATTTTCTGGATTTGAGAACGGGAGAAAAGACACGTGACCCATTATATCTGGGATATACTTTTAAGGGTGCGGGTGCCCTTGATCCGAGAGGATATCCGATTATGTATGTTGGCGCCGGATATAACAGCAACGAAGGAACTGCAAAGGTATTTGTAGTAAACTTGCTGGATTGTAGTGTTATGTATACTTTTGGAGACAATGATGAGTTTTCACTCAGAGGAAGTCTGAGCTTTTTTGACGGATCAGCACTTGTGGATGCAGAGACAGATACCCTGATCTATCCGGGAGAGAACGGAATCCTGTATCTGATCAGGCTGAATACAAAATATGATCTGAACAGTGGGACTTTATCCATTGATCCGGGCAGAACTGTAAAATGGCGCTACTATGGAACAAGAAGCAGTACAGAGTCTTTCTGGCTTGGAATGGAAGACAGTGCGGCAATCTATAAAGGCTATATATTTATGACCGATAATGGGGGAAATCTTATGTGTCTGGATCTGAACACTCTTCAGCTGGTATGGGTTCAGGATACATTGGATGATTCTAATTCAACGCCTGTTCTGGAAATCGAAAAAGGACATCTGTATCTGTATGTAAGTACTTCCTTCCGCCTTGGATGGAGAAGTTATGACACAGCCACTGTCCCTGTCTGGAAGATTGATGCAGAAACCGGTGAGATCGTGTGGCATACAGATTATGAATGTACTACTGATGACGGTGTTTCCGGTGGAGTTCAGTCTACGATTGCCTGTGGAAAGAACAGCCTTGCCGATTATATATATGTGACAGTGGCAAAGACCTCTGACAATGCATCCGGAGTTCTTGCCTGTCTGAGAAAATCTGACGGATCTAAAGCATGGGAGGATTCTTCCTCATATGCCTGGTCTTCTCCGGTGTGCGTTTATAACAAAGACGGATCAGGAAAGGTTCTTTATTGCAACAGTACAGGTGATATCCGCCTTCTTGATGGCAAAACAGGTAAACAGGAAGATGTATTATCTGTCAGCGATGGCGTGATAGAGGCTTCCCCGGCTGTCTACGATAACTATGCGGTTGTAGGCACCAGAGACTGCAAAATATGGGGAATCAGATTGCAGTAAATCTAAATACATTTATATAGAATGATCCATGCTTTTATGTTAATATGGTGGTATTGTTATTGCCTATAGCAATTATATTTACTATTTAACCAAATCAAGTAAGTTTTCTGCTTCAATTGTGAAAAGTAATAAGCAGTGAGTGGGGACTTGCTTGTATCAGGAGGAGTACAAGCTCCTTCTGATAAACTGCGAAGCAGTTATTCGGTTATGAGCAAGTAGTAAAGCGGATTGCGAATATCCGCTTGACAGAATTCAAAATAAGTCAACGAATTATGAAGATAGATAATTATTGTAGGGTTCCAAGCAGATAGGAAAGCGTATATGTCAGATATTGCTTCTGCTGTACGGGAGAACTGAGGAAGGCATCGGAGCAGGTAAACCAGGTGTAACAGGTATTTCTGGTTGCTGCTTTCCGGTGCTTTCTGTCAATTCCGGATCCGAGAGATTTCGGGATAACCGTATCCTCCTCTGGGAGATAATAGTAATCCTTATAATCTGCATAGTATTGTTTCAGTTTCCCGTCAGTTGTTTTGATAATTAAATTGATTTCTTCGTCTTTTCCTGTCAGATAGAAGTCGGTGTTTCCATTGGAAAATTCCTGTGGCAGTGTGCAGGGGAGCTTCAGTTTCAGAATCAGGTTGTCTCCGTCAAATTCGCTGTATGTAACTTCATAATCTCCATCATAGATGCAAAGATATCCCAGCATATCAAAGATTCTTCCCAGTCCCAGCACATCCTCCAGGTTGTGTCCCAGGATTTCACCAGCTGTAAAGGCATCTCTTTTTTTCAGAAAATCTTTGTAAAGTTTAATGCATTCCTTACCATTATCATAAATCCTGTCTTTGATCCCCAGAAATTCTTCCATGCAGGGCTGCTTCATGGCAGACAGTTTTAAAAGTGACTTTAACGGTTTTAATGTCAGGTAGAGATCCAGCGACTGTTTTCCTGTAAACGGAGAGGGAATTCCATATTTTTCATATCGTGCTTCCAGATATGGCTGGTCGAAGCGGTCCCCGTTGTAGGAAATCAGCAAATCACATTGCTGAAGAAATTGTGAAAAAATTCTCAGAATTGTCTCTTCTTCACTTGCATTTTCCGCCATCCATTGATAAAAATTCCAAGTTTCATCTTCAATTCCAACAGCTCCGATCAGGTATAAATACGTGGAATTTCTTGATAATCCGGTGGTTTCAATGTCGTAAAAAACAGGTGTAAAATTGTATTTTTGGAAGAATTTTCCGGTGAAAAATTTAACAGTCTCAAAGTCTAGAAACCCTTGTAAAATGGGCATTTTTTTAACAATCATGTTAATAATTTTTCCTTTCTGAAATTGTATTTAATTATACACAAGAAAATGAAATTTGGGTAGTGCTTTTTTTGAAAAAATGGTTTATATTATAAACAGGTTGATAAAAATGTACAAAAAAGTATATGGATTTTATCAAAAACAGAGCACTTTGGTGGTGCTTAATATAAAAGGAGGGAACGAAATGGGAATTTTAACCTTTAAGGGTGGTGTTCATCCTTATGACGGAAAAGAATTATCCAAGAACAGTCCGGTAGTGAAATATCTGCCAAAGGGAGATATGGTATATCCTCTTTCCCAGCATATCGGTGCTCCGGCTGCAGCGATAGTTCAGAAGGGAGACCATGTGCTCGCAGGACAGAAGATCGCAGATGCTGCGGGGTTTGTCTCATCACCAATCCATTCGTCTGTTTCCGGTACGGTAAAAGGAATCGAACCGCGCCTGACAGCAACAGGTTCTATGGTCAATTCCATTATCATTGAGAATGACCAGCAGTATGAAAGTGTGGAATTTACTCCTGCACGTCTGGAAGATCTTTCGAAAGAGGAGATTTTGGTGAGAATTAAAGAAGGCGGAGTAGTGGGAATGGGTGGCGCCGGATTCCCCACACAGGTAAAGCTTGCGCCAAAGGAACCGGAGAAGATCGATCATATCCTTGTAAACGGTGCCGAGTGTGAACCCTATCTTACCAGTGACTACAGAAGAATGCTGGATGACTCTGAGAAGCTGATCGAGGGCTTAAGAGTTATGCTGAAGCTCTTTGACAATGCGAAGGGATATATCTGTATTGAGGATAACAAGCCTGACTGTATTGCGAAACTGAAAGAAATGGTAAAAGATATTCCACGTATTGAAGTAGCAGAGCTGATGACCAAGTACCCACAGGGTGGTGAGCGTTTCCTGATCAAGGCTGTCACAGACAGAGAGATTAATTCTGCCATGCTTCCGGCAGATGCAGGATGCGTAGTTGATAACGTAGATACCGTAATTGCTGTTTATGAAGCCGTTATCCTTGGAAAACCTGTTATGGACCGTATCGTGACAGTAACAGGACAGGGGATTAAGAATCCGCAGAACTTTGATGTCCTTTCCGGAACAGATATGGCAGAGCTGATTGAAGCTGCCGGCGGACTGACAGACAATGTATCCAAAGTAATTTCAGGTGGTCCTATGATGGGATTTGCCATGTATGACACTCATGTACCATGTATTAAGACAAGCTCCGCATGTCTATGCCTGGAGAAGGATGATGTGGCAGATGCCGAACAGACTGCATGCATTAACTGCGGCAGATGTGTAGGAGTCTGTCCCGGCCATGTCATTCCTGCAAGACTTGCAACCTTTGCAGAGCATGGTGATATGGAGAGCTTCCAGAAATTTGATGGTATGGAGTGCTGCGAATGTGGCTGCTGCAGTTATATCTGCCCTGCCAAGCGTCCGCTGACCCAGATGATCAAATCTATGCGTAAGATGGTTCTGGCAAGCCGTAAGAAAAAGTAAAAGGGGGACATCGTAATGGATCAGATGTTACATGTATCATCCAATCCCCATGTCCGGGATAAGATGACAACAAGCAAAATCATGCAGCTTGTGGCACTGGCGCTTCTGCCGACCACACTGTTTGGAATTTATAATTTTGGCCTTCGTGCCTTACTGGTAGTAGTGATCACCGTCGCTTCCAGTGTATTCTTTGAGTGGATTTATGACAAGCTGATGCATAAGAAGAACACAATTACAGACTTCAGTGCAGTTGTTACAGGTTTGCTGCTTGCATTAAATATGCCTGCATCAATTCCGCTCTGGATGCCTGTACTTGGCAGTGCATTTGCGATCATCGTTGTAAAACAGCTCTTTGGTGGTCTGGGACAGAACTTCATGAACCCGGCACTTGCAGGAAGATGTTTCCTGATGATCTCTTTCGCAGGAAAGATGACAGATTTCGCAGTAAGCGACAGCTTCAGAGGTGTGGTAGATACTGTATCCGGTGCAACTCCTCTGGCAGCTCTGAAACAGAATGGATTTACAGACAGTTCTGTATCTGTATTACATATGTTTATCGGTGATATCCAGGGAACTATCGGTGAGACTTCTGCCCTTGCGATCCTGATCGGAGCAGCAATCCTTCTGGTTTTCAAGGTGATTGATCTGAAGATTCCGCTTACCTATATTGGAAGTTTCGCAGTATTTGTAATCCTTTACATGCTTGGAACAGGCAAGGGATTTGACGTGAACTATCTGTTCAGCCACATCTTCGGCGGTGGTCTTATGCTTGGTGCATGGTTTATGGCTACAGACTATGTCACAACACCGATCACACCAAGAGGACAGTATGTATACGGTGTCTGTCTTGGTGTACTGACTGCGGTCTTTCGTCTCTTCGGCGGTTCCGCAGAGGGCGTATCCTATGCGATCATTTTCTGCAACCTGTTAGTTCCGATGATCGAACGTGTGACTCGTCACCCGGCATTTGGGAAAGGGGGCAAAAAGGCATGAGTAACAGAATTATCAAAGATACCATTGCCATTACAGTGATCACACTGGTGGCAGGACTTGCCCTTGGTGTAGTCCAGGATATTACGGCAGATCCTATTGCAAAGCAGGAAGCTCAGGCGAAACAGGATGCTTATAAGGCAGTATTTGCAGATGCGGACAGCTTTGAGACAGTGGATGTGGATGCGGATGCCATGCAGTCTTATCTGGATGAGAACGGATATGCGGCACAGTCCATAGATGAGACTATGCTTGCCAAAGATGCTTCAGGCAATGAACTGGGATATGCATTTACAGTAACCACTTCCGAGGGTTACGGCGGAGATATCCAGTTTGCAATGGGTATCCAGGATGACGGTACCTTAAATGGAATTTCCATTCTTTCCATCGGTGAGACCGCAGGTCTTGGTATGAGAGCAAACACAGATGCATTTAAGGATCAGTTCAAAGATAAGAACGTAGACAAATTTGAATATACAAAGACCGGTGCCACAGCGGATGATCAGATCGATGCGTTAAGTGGTGCCACTATTACAACGAATGCCATGACAAACGGTGTTAATGCCGGATTATGTGCATTCCAGTATGAGAAAGGGGGAAATCAGTGATGAAACCAAACACACCTGCTGAACGTTTATATAACGGAATCATCAAAGAAAATCCTACCTTTGTACTGATGCTTGGTATGTGTCCTACACTGGCTATCACCACATCTGCAACCAATGGTATCGGAATGGGACTTACTACAACAGTGATCCTTGCAGCATCCAACTTAATGATCTCTCTTCTGAGAAACTTTATTCCGGACAGAGTGCGTATGCCTGCATTTATCGTAGTTGTTGCTTCCTTTGTAACAGTTGTACAGCTTCTTTTACAGGGATTTATTCCAAGCCTGTATGACTCCCTTGGAATCTATATTCCTCTGATCGTAGTTAACTGTATCATCCTTGGACGTGCAGAAGCATATGCATCCAAGAATAAACCGATTGCCTCTCTGTTTGATGGTATTGGTATGGGTCTTGGATTTACCTTAAGTATCACCTGTATCGGTGCAGTACGTGAGCTGATCGGCGCAGGTTCTCTGTTCGGACATCAAATTCTTCCTCTGGCAGATGCTGCAGCAGGTAAGGCAGGTTATGAACCGATTACAATCTTTATCCTGGCACCCGGAGCATTCTTTGTTCTGGCAGCGCTTTCTGCATTACAGAACAAATTCAAAATCGGTGCAGCCAAACGTGGCATTGATCCAAGCAATCCTGATTGCGGCGGAAGCTGTGCAGCCTGTGGCAATACCATGTGTAAGGGAAAAAGGGGGTAATGGATTATGAAAGAACTTTTGATCATACTTGTAAGCTCAGCGATTGTAAATAACGTAGTCCTCAGCCAGTTCCTTGGCCTCTGTCCTTTCCTTGGTGTTTCCAAGAGTGTAGAGACAGCAGCCGGCATGGGCGGTGCGATCATCTTCGTTATTACGCTGTCATCTTTTGTGACAGGTATTATTTACAATGCTATCCTGGTTCCTACGAACCTGACTTATCTGCAGACTATCGTATTCATCCTGCTGATCGCGGCGCTGGTACAGTTTGTAGAGATGTTCCTTAAGAAGACAATGCCTTCCCTGTATCAGGCACTTGGTGTGTATCTTCCACTGATCACAACAAACTGTGCGGTTCTTGGTGTTGCCCTTACAAACGTACAGAAAGAGTATAATGTTCTTCAGGGAACAGTGAACGGATTTGCAACAGCAGTGGGCTTTACTATTTCCATCGTGCTGATGGCTGGTATCCGTGAGAAAATCGCATACAATGACATTCCAAAATCCTTCCAGGGATTCCCTACAGTTCTGCTGACAGCCGGACTGATGGCAATTGCCTTCTTCGGATTTTCAGGACTGATTTAAGGAGGGGACTGGTATGAATATAGGAGCAATTATCGCGGCAACTGTACTGGTTGCGGCAGTAGGTCTTTTTATCGGTGTTTTCCTTGGTGTTGCCGGTAAGAAGTTTGCTGTGGAAGTGGATGAGAAGGAAGTTGCTGTTCGTGAGGCGCTTCCCGGTAATAACTGCGGTGGCTGTGGTTATCCCGGCTGTGATGGTCTGGCAGCAGCAATCGCCAAAGGTGAGGCACCTGTAAACGGATGTCCGGTAGGCGGTGAGCCAGTCGGGAAAGTGATCGCAGCGATCATGGGACAGGAAGTTGTGGAGACTGCCCGTCAGGTGGCGTATGTGAAGTGTGCGGGTACCTGTGAGAAGACGAAGGATAATTATGAGTATACAGGTGTGGAAGACTGTGAGATGATGGCTTTCATTCCCGGTGGTGGTGCGAAGTCCTGTACTTATGGATGCCTTGGTTTTGGAAGCTGCGTGAAGGCCTGTCCGTTTGGGGCGATTGATGTTGTGAACGGTGTGGCGGTTGTTGATAAGGAGGCTTGTAAGGCCTGCGGTAAGTGTGTTGCCAAGTGTCCGAAGCATCTGATCGAGCTTGTGCCCTATGAGCAGACTACGTTTGTGCAGTGTAGTTCTCATGCGAAAGGTAAGGCTGTTACTTCTGCGTGTGAGGTTGGCTGTATCGGATGTAAGAAGTGTGAGAAGACTTGTCCGAATGGGGCGATTACGGTTGATAATTTCTGTGCGCATATTGATTATAGTAAGTGTACGAATTGTGGGGCTTGTAAAGAGGTTTGTCCGAGACATATTATTCAGTAATGGGAGGAAGAACTGCTGTGTGAAGGCATGGCAGTTCTTTTTGTTCGATTAAGGGACGCGCGGGGCATTATTTCGGGTTGGGGTCAGTTCCTACGCTTCCTGCAAAATTCACCCAAACCGAAATAATGCCCCGCGCTGTTTACTGGTTGTTTCGCGTTACTGTTCACACACCACTATCCCGCGAGGTGTTTTGGCATGAATATGCCAAAATCCCGAGACATACAAGCCAAAATTCCATTGCCGCAGGCAATCTGGCATGAATTTTGGCTAAGTTACTGTGAACGGAGTGAACAATAACTGTTTCGCAAGGTGTGCGAACAGTGTACGCGAATATATGTTTGCGTTATGGGGTGGGATGTGTTATGATGAATCGGAAGCGATGAATTTTGTGGTGATCTGCTCAGATGTGATGTTGGAGAGGATTGCTGTGGGACGGAGGATGTATCATGATTGCGTTTGTTCATGGAATGGCTGTGGATATGACTGAGAGCTCGGTGGTTGTTGAGACCGGGGGGATTGGTTATGAGATATATATGACGGGGGCAGATTTGTCTGAGATTCGTATGGGGGAGGATGTGAAGGTCCATACTTATTTCAGTGTGAGAGAGGATGCCATGAAGCTGTATGGGTTCAGGGCTAAGGATGATCTGCAGATGTTTAAGCTGCTTCTTGGTGTGAATGGTGTGGGGCCGAAGGCTGCGCTGGGAGTTCTGGCGGGGATTACAGCGGATGAATTGAGGTTTGCAATTCTTTCGGATGATGTGAAGACGTTGTCGAAGGCTCCGGGTATCGGGAAGAAGACGGCTCAGAAGCTGATTCTTGAGCTGAAGGATAAGATGAAGCTGGAGGATGCGTTTGAATTGAAGCTGGCTCATGAGCAGGAGAGGGCAGCAGTGGGAGCCGGTGAGGTTTCGGATGGCAGGCAGGAAGCTGTTGAGGCTCTGGTTGCGCTGGGATACAGCAGTGCGGATGCGCTTCGGGCGGTGCGTAAGGTTACGGATGTGCCACCGGATGATGTGGAAGGACTTTTGAAGGCTGCGCTGAAGAATTTTTAACTGAAGCAGGACTTTACGCTCTGGTAGATTGGATTGCCTGTATTATTATAGAATCGTTATAGGTTAGGATGGGTAACAGATGGAGAAACGTATTATAACTACGGATGTGACGGAGGAGGATTTTTCTCTGGAGGGGAATCTCCGGCCGCAGACGTTGGATGATTATATTGGTCAGGAGAAGACCAAGAGTACTTTGAAGGTTTATATAGAGGCTGCGAAGCAGAGGCATGATGCGTTGGATCATGTTTTGTTTTATGGTCCTCCGGGGCTTGGTAAGACTACTCTTTCGGGGATTATTGCCAATGAGATGGGGGTTCATATGAAGGTGACTTCCGGGCCGGCTATTGAGAAGCCGGGGGAGATGGCTGCAATCCTTAATAATCTGCAGGAGGGAGATATTCTGTTTGTGGATGAGATCCACCGCCTGAACAGGCAGGTGGAGGAGGTCCTTTATCCGGCTATGGAGGATTATGCTATTGATATTATGATTGGGAAGGGGGCTTCTGCCAGGTCCATACGTCTGGATCTGCCGAAGTTTACGTTGGTGGGGGCGACTACCAGGGCAGGACTTCTGTCTGCACCTCTTCGTGACCGTTTTGGTGTGATGCATCATCTGGAGTTTTATACTCATGAGGAGCTTAAGACGATCATTATCCGTTCTGCTCAGGTTCTTGGAGTGGAGATTGATGAGAAGGGTGCGGCTGAGATTGCCAAGAGATCCAGGGGAACTCCGAGGCTTGCCAACCGTCTGCTGAAGAGGGTTCGTGATTTTGCGCAGGTGAAGTATGATGGACGGATTACTTATGATGTGGCGTGTTTTGCGCTGAATCTTCTGGAAGTGGATCAGTATGGTCTGGATAAGATTGACAGAAGGATTCTTCAGACTATGATCGTGAATTTTCAGGGTGGTCCTGTGGGACTGGAGACTTTGGCTGCGGCGATAGGGGAGGATTCCGGTACGTTGGAGGATGTGTATGAGCCTTATCTGCTGCAGAATGGATTCCTGAACCGTACGCCGAGAGGACGTATGGCATCGGCGCTTGCGTATGAGCATCTGGGCTATCAGATGCCGGAGAAAAACTGAAGTTAAGGGCGTAAAAATATAAAAAAGTAAAAGTTTTTTAAAAATTCCTATACATTTCGACTGCTTTCGAGTATAATGAAGTAAATGTCCGGGGTTCCGGGCAGATTGAAGGAAGATACAGGAGGCTCGTACGGATGGCGGTCAAAAATACAGCAAAGGTAATCATAGGTGGTAAGATTATTACGCTGGGAGGCTATGAATCGGAAGAATATTTTCAGAAAGTAGCATCCTATATAAATAAAAAGATGGATGAGTTAAGTGCTATGCCGGGTTACAGCAGACAGCCCATGGAGACCAAGCATACACTTATCAGCCTGAATATTACAGATGACTATTTTAAGGCAAAGAAACAGGCGGAGGTTTTTGAACAGGATTTACAGCAGAAGGATCAGGAGATGTATGATCTGAAGCATGAGCTGATTTCGCTTCGTATGCAGATTGAGGAAGCGCAGAAGCATGAACAGGAAGCCCTGGAACAGAAGAGCCTTCTGGAGGGAAAGAATAAGGAACTGGAAAAGCAGATTGATGAGCTGCTGAAATAACAGAGGGGGGATTACTTCGGTGATTTCCCCTTTATGATTTGTTTCATATGTATTCGATTTGAATATTATAGCAATGCTCATAAATAATGCATTTAAGATGACTGTTATAGAAAACGTGAGGTATAGAATTGAGAAGAGAAGAGATTGAACTTCTGGCACCTGCCGGTTCCTATGAGGGATTTGAGGCAGCGATCGGTGCAGGTGCAGATGCGGTTTATGTAGGGGGAGCAGCCTTTGGCGCGCGGGCCTATGCGAAGAATTTCGGAGAGGAAGAGCTTTTGCGTGCCATCGATACTGCTCATATCCATGGCAGGAAACTTTATCTGACAGTGAATACGCTGTTGAAGAACAGGGAACTGTCTGAACAGTTGTATGATTATCTGCTTCCATATTATAAGAAAGGTCTGGATGCGGTGATCGTTCAGGATATGGGTGTGTTTAAGATGATCAGGGAGATGTTTCCGGGTATGCATCTTCATGCCAGCACGCAGATGACTGTGACAGGTCCGGAGGGGATGAAGTTTCTGGAAGAACAGGGTGCTTCCAGAGTGGTAACTGCCAGAGAGCTTTCCCTTGAGGAAATCCGGAGGATGCATGAGACAAGTCCTATTGAGATTGAATCTTTTGTCCATGGAGCTTTATGTTACAGTTATTCGGGACAGTGCCTGATGAGCAGTATCCTGGGTGGAAGAAGCGGTAACAGAGGAAGGTGTGCACAGCCTTGCCGTCTGCCTTACCAGACGGCGCTTTGTTGCGGGGAAAATGGCAGACGGTCAGAGAAAAGGAAAGCGCAAGAACTATGTCCTCTGAGTCTGAAGGATATTTCTACGATAGAGATTCTTCCGCAGATTCTGGAGGCTGGTGTTACTTCTCTTAAGATAGAGGGTAGGATGAAGCAACCGGGATATACAGCAGGGGTAACTTCTGTATATCGGAAGTACCTTGATCTTCTTTTTGAGAAGGGAGCTGAGAATTACAGGGTAGCAGAGGAGGATAAGAGATATCTGCTGGATCTGTTTAACAGGGGAGGTTCCTGTACCGGTTATTATCAGATGCAGAATGGTCCGTCCATGATGGCATTCAGCAATGAGAAGAAAACAGGAGATGTCAGTCCTGTATTAAGAAAAAAGAAAGAAAAAATTCAGGGAACATTCATTCTTTTTCCGGGAAGTCCTGCTATACTGGATGTGTCATGCAGGGGAATCCATGGATCTGCGTCTGTGGGTGAGGTACAGTATGCGCAGAACCAGCCGCTGACAGAGGAGCGCATCCGTTCACAGATGGAGAAGCTTGGAAATACAGAATATGAGTGGGAAAATCTGGAAATCCAGATGGATGAGAATATTTTTATCCCGATGAAAATGCTGAATGAGGCGAGAAGAGAGGCACTGGAATCTCTGGAAAATGAATTGCTCAAACCATATAAGAGAGAAGAAAATAATGGGAAGAAACGCTTATCAGAGGATGCCGGAAGAAAAGCAGATTCGCCAAAGCAGAAAAATCTTCCGATTTATATTTCCTGTGAAGAAAAATCCACTGCACTGGCGTTATATAAAAGAGAGGGGATACATGGAATGTATCTGAACGCTGATGCCATGGAGGTCTGCCTGGATGACTGTGTAAGCAGAGGAATGGAGATGTATCTGTCTCTTCCGCATATTATGAGAGGTGAGATGCCCCGGGAGCTTCTCACCAGGATCAGAGAGTGGATGGACAGAGGAATGACAGGATTTCTGGTAAGAAACCTGGAGACTTTTGCAGTTCTGCGAAAGGCAGGTCTGGCTGAGAAATGTGTTCTGGATCACAGTATGTATACATGGAATGATGAAGCTGCTGATTTCTGGAAAGATCAGAAAGTCCTCAGAAATACGGTACCGCTTGAGCTGAACGAAGGGGAAATCCGCCACAGAGATAACCGGGACAGCGAGATGCTGATCTACGGATATCTGCCTCTTATGATATCGGCCCAGTGTGTGCATAAAAATCTTTACGGATGTAATCATAAGGAAGAAGGGGTAACTTTAAAAGACCGTTACGATAAAGAATTTACGGCGAAATGTATATGTAACCCATGGAAAACTGAGAATACAGATTTCTGTATACCCTGCTATAATATCATTTACAACAGTATCCCTTACGGCCTGTTGAAAGAGAAATCACAGATAGACAGACTTGGTGTCTCTTCCCTGAGACTTGCATTTACCATTGAGAAGCCTCAGGATGCGGTGAAGATATATGAAGAGTTCAGAGCTGTTTATCGTGATGGGAAGAATCCTCCGAAACGGGAATATACAAAGGGACATTTTAAAAGAGGAGCCGAGTAAGGCATATGATTAATGTAATTGTAGAATTATCCAAGTATGTGATCCTTACCCTGATGGTGATTTATACCTTTCACTGTTTCTATCTGGTGAAACGGCAGAGTGAGGAGGGGAGAAACGAATCGCTGCGCCAGCAGCTGATGCTTATCTTTTTTGTGGATTTCACTGCGTTTCTGGTCATCTACCTGAAGACAGGTAAGTTTCAGGTCGTGTTGTTTTATGTCGAAATGATGGCATTTTTTGCGGGAATCCAGATTTTGTACAGGATTTTTTATAAGAAAGCATCGATTTTACTGCTCAACAATATGTGCATGCTTCTCAGCGTAGGATTTATTATGCTGTGCAGGCTGGATGTTTCCACAGCTACCAGACAGCTGGTGATCGTGGCAGGCGTGAATGTGGTGGCATTGATCGTACCTGTCCTGATCAGGAAGATGAAATTTCTCAAAGACCTGACATGGGTTTATGCGGGAATCGGAATCGTTTTGCTGGCGGCGGTATTTGTGCTTGCAAAGACAAGCTATGGAGCAAAACTTTCCCTGATGGGAATCCAGCCTTCAGAGGCGATAAAGATTACATTTGTGTTTTTTATGGCGGCATTGCTGAGAAATGGTGCTGATTTTTCAAAAGTAGTCCAGGCTACGGTAGTGGCGGGACTGCATGTGGGGATTCTTGTACTTTCCAGAGACCTTGGAAGTGCAGTGATCTTCTTTGCGGCATATCTTGTGATGATTTATGTGGCATCTAGAAATGTGGGATATCTGGCACTTGGTCTTGCAGGCGGATCTGCAGGGGCAGTTGTCGCATATCATCTGTTTGGCCATGTGCGTCAGAGAGTGACAGCCTGGAAGGATCCCATGGCGGTATATCAGAATGAAGGATATCAGATCGTCCAGTCACTGTTTGCCATTGGAACCGGCGGATGGTTTGGAATGGGATTGTGTCAGGGTTCGCCTGAGAAGATCCCTGTTGTCAAGAATGACTTTATATTCAGTGCAATCTGTGAGGAACTGGGTGGGATTTTTGCAATCTGCCTGATCCTGGTATGTATGAGTTTCTTTTTGATGATCGTAAATATTGCGCTTAAGATTAAGAAACCATTCTACAAACTGATCGCACTTGGACTTGGTACGGAATATGCATTTCAGGTATTTCTGACAATTGGCGGAGCAACGAAATTTATCCCTATGACAGGTGTAACTCTTCCTCTGGTCAGCTATGGAGGAAGTTCTGTCGCGTGTACAGTACTGATGCTGGCGATCATTCAGGGATTGTATATTTTGAGAGAAGATGAGGACGAAGAAATTGAGAGATATCGAAGAAAAGGAACGGCGCAGAGAGTTGAAGAAGCGCCAGAAGCGCAAAGCCCGGGAGATTTCTGAAAAGAGAAGGCCCCGTAACAGAGAGTATACACTGGTATCCTGCTTTTTTGTGCTGATCTTTGTCAGTATGATCGGATATCTGATCTACTTTAATTATGCAAAGAGCGATGATTTTATCAATAGTCCCTATAATACAAGGCAGGATACTTTTTCAGACAGGGTTGTAAGAGGTAAGATCATATCTGCAGATGGGCAGGTGCTTGCCCAGACCAATGTTTACGAAGACGGAACAGAGGAACGTACTTATCCCTATGCAAATATGTTCGCTCATGTAGTCGGATATGACACTAATGGAAAAAGCGGACTGGAATCAGAGGCGAACTTCCAGCTTCTGACTTCTCATGAATTTTTCCTGAACCAGATGAAAAATGAGTTTAAGAATCAGAAAAATACGGGTGATTCTGTGATCACGACGTTAAACGCAGATCTTCAGTCAACTGCCTATAATGCACTTGGTGACAGGAGAGGGGCGGTTGTTGCCATAGAACCCTCTACAGGTAAGATTCTGGTGGAAATGAGCAGACCGGACTTTGACCCGAATACTATTTCCCAGAACTGGGACACACTGGTAAATGATTCCAATGACAGCAGTCTGTTGAACAGAGCTACAAACGGAGCCTATCCTCCGGGATCTACATTTAAGGTGGTAACTGCCCTGGACTATTTCAGAACCAAGGGCAGTCTGGAGGGATTTTCCTATCTCTGTGAGGGAAGTATTACCAGAGAAGATCACACGATCAGGTGCTATGGCGGAACTGTTCATGGGCAGGAAGATTTTTACAGTGCTTTTGCCAATTCCTGTAACAGTGCATTTGCAGAGATCGGAACCATGCTCGGAGGCAGTTCTCTGAAAAAAACAGCCGAGGATCTTCTTTTTAATAAGAGTCTTCCGCTTTCTTCCTATAAAAAGAGTACTTTTACATTAAATGGAAAATCTTCTGTTGCAGAGGTTATGCAGACTGCCATCGGACAGGGTAATACGTTAGTATCACCTATGCATATGGCGCTGATTACCAGTGCGATCGCCAATGGCGGGGAGCTCATGAAGCCTTATCTCATTGATTCTGTTGTAAGTTTAGACGGAGAGACAGTGAAGACAACAGAACCGGAGAGCTATAAACGTCTGATGACAACAAATGAGGCGAATATCCTTGGAAAGCTTATGAAAGGTGTTGTGGAAAACGGAACCGCATCGGCTCTGAACGGAAGAGGATATACAGTGGCAGGCAAGACCGGATCAGCGGAATTTGATGAGAATGGTTCCAGTCATTCCTGGTTTATCGGTTATTCCAACGTGGATGATCCGGATCTGGTAGTTGCGATCATTGTTGAGAATGGCGGTACCGGAAGTGAAGCAGCAGTGCCCATCGCAGAGCAGATATTTGATGCGTATTATTATGATAAGCAATAATAAATTCCATGTTGCAGGCAATCTGGAATGAATTTTGGCTACGTTACTGTGAACGGAGTGAACAGTAACTAATTAATCGGTAATATGTTATGAAATGATATTTATAGCTTGCGGGTTTGGAAAAAAAGAGATATACTATACTCAGTTTATAATACCACGCAAAACAGGAGGGATTGCATTATGATAGAAGCAACGAGCTGTGGCGGTGTGGTAATTCATCGGGGTAAGATTCTTACTTTGTATAAATCTTACAGGAACCGTTATGAGGGCTGGGTATTGCCGAAAGGAACAGTGGAACCAGGCGAAACGCATGAACAGACAGCATTGCGGGAAGTGATGGAAGAGGCTGGAGTGCGTGCGACCATTGTGAAATACATCGGAAAGAGCCAATATAACTTTACCGTTCCGGAGGACGTGGTTTTCAAAGAGGTACACTGGTATCTTATGACTGCGGATAATTATCATAGTAAGCCCCAGAGAGAGGAGTTTTTTGTAGATTCCGGATATTATAAATTTCATGAGATCTATCATCTGCTGAGGTTTTCAAACGAGAAGCAGATCGTAGAGCGTGCTTATCAGGAATATCTGGAGATGAGAAGTAATGGACTCTGGGGAAAACAGCATAAGTATTATTAACGAGAGAACAGGGCTGTGTTTTTTTGCAACGCAGCCCGGTTTAAATTTTGGAGAAAATGGAAATACTGTAACTGAAGTGTTATAGAAACGGGAGAGGGTGTAAGATGCTGAAATGGCAGGAGAATTTTCTTGCAGGGGAATCTGTAAAGGATCCTGAGAAGATAAAAAAGAAACTGAACAGCGGAAACCCGGTTCTGGGCATTTATCTCCTTACTCTGTCAGAGAATCCTGTGAATCTGATGGATATTATTCCTGCAGCAATGCTGATACAGAAGAGCTTTTATGGAATCTGTCCGAAGATCATAGGAATGGCGAAGGGCAAAGAGGAAGCCCTGGAGATGGTGCGAAGTCTGATCGATGAAATGTACAGGGAAACGGGAACCTTCGCAACAGCTGAATATATAGAAAACAGGTGAGAATATGTTACATATTTTATGGCTGATCCTTAAATTTATACTGATCATCCTGGGAATTCTGCTGGGCCTTCTTTTACTGGCAGTTCTTCTTGTACTGTTCTGTCCTGTAAGATATAAGGCATCAGCTGTCAAGGCAGAAGGTGGCTGGAAACAGACAGAGGGAGAGGGTATCGTAAGTTGGCTGTTTCATGGGATTTCGCTGAGAGCGGAATGGAAAGATCAGCAGATGGAGATATCCTTTCATCTGTTTGGAATTCCCGTAGACAAGTTGTTGAAGAAACGGCAGGAGAAGAGGGCTGTAACAAAGAAATCCGGGAAAAATCCGGAGAAATCCGGCGCAGAAAAGGTATCTGTATCCGGCATAGACGGAAACAGGGAAGAAGAGCATAAAAAATTAGTGGTTGATCATCCGAAATCAGAGAATATGGAGACTGAGGATCTGAAAACAGACAGAAATTCAGCTTCAGATACATCTGCTGATACAGAGAGGATCAGAAACAGTCAGATATCCGGACAGCAGGAACTGAATGCAGATGATACAGATCGGAATAGTCTAAAGAAGAGGCAGTTTTTTATAAAAAGGATCTATGACCGGATCCGAAATATATTTCAGTTGATTCGTACAAAACTGCAAAATATCCGCAGGACATTCGGGAAGATTAAGAAGAATGTGTCCTGGTGGAAGGCGTTTATAGAACATCCCAGAGTGACAGCTGCCAGAAAGCTTGTATGGAAACATGGAAAATTTTTGCTTAAGCATATTTTTCCTACAAGGATAGAAGGGCAGGTTACTTTTTCTTTTGAAGATCCGGCGCTGACAGGTGCGGCACTTGCTGTACTTGGGATGACAATTCCATTTCACAAAAACTGTATACAGATCAATCCCCGTTTTGACAGTGAGAATTATCTGTATGGAAACATCAGGGCAAAAGGCAGGATCTACGGATTTGTTCCTGTGCGGGCAGCAGTGAGTATTTATTTCAATAAAAATATAAAATACGTTATAAAACGTTGGAAAACCAGGAGGGCATGACCATGGCAAATGAAAACAATTTTAAAGAAACCGTAAATTCATTATTCAAGGGAATGGACAGTTTTATTTCTGCGAAAACAGTGGTAGGAGAGGCAATCCATGTAGGCGATACGATCATTCTTCCTCTGATGGATGTATCTTTCGGTGTAGGTGCCGGTGCTTTTTCAGGAGAGAAGAAGGATAACGGCGGCGGTGGAATGGCAGGAAAGATGACTCCCTGTGCAGTGCTTGTGATCCAGAATGGAACAACAAAGCTGGTCAATGTGAAAAATCAGGATGGTCTCACCAAGATCCTTGATATGGTTCCGGATTTTGTAGACCGTTTTACCTCCGGAAAAGGTGACGAAGAATCTGTCGGCGAATCAGAAAAATAATTTTTGCATAGACTATAGCAAACCGATGAAAAAGGTGCAGAAGAATTGGAAAAGCTGTTCGGCTTTATGCTGTTTTTCATAGGGATTGGGATGATAATCGGGATGCTGATCGCAGAAAATGTGGTTCTGGTGGTTTCGGCCGGAGTTTTCCTGTTGTTGGGATATCATCTTTTCTGTCATTAACTTTACAGAAGATTGCGAATATCCCGTTTGACATATGAAATAAAAAAGACTGTCAGCTCAGGCAGAATATTCGGTAAAGAATATCTGAACAGAGGGACAGTCTTTTTTGCAAAAAAATACCCCTGTTGCAACAGGGGTAATGGTGTTATTATGCTCTTTCTACTTTACCGGATCTTAAGCAAGAAGTACATACATATGTCTTTCTAGCTCCACCCTCAGCAGTCTTGATTTTAACGGATTTTACGTTAGATTTCCACATTTTATTGGATCTTCTATGTGAATGACTTACATTATTTCCGAAATGAGCAGCTTTCTCACAGATTGCACATTTAGCCATGATAGCACCTCCTTGACGCTTTATTGTTACTGTCGTGCTGTGTGCATAGCGTCTGAACAGTAACCTTGTGTTCAACAGATTACATTGTAACAGATGAATTGTGCTTTTGCAAGCAAAAAAAGGAAAAAACTCAAAAATTATATTTCTTTTTCTGTGAAAAGAGGTTATAATACACTTACATACAATAATGAGCATTGGAGGTAACCATATGAATGGACGTATAGATTCCGGATTAGGTCAGATCATAATTGACACAGATGTAATCGCAACCTACGCAGGAAGCGTTGCTGTAGAATGTTTTGGTATCGTAGGCATGGCTGCAGTCAGTATGAAGGACGGACTGGTAAAGCTTCTTGGAAAGAACAGCCTGAAACATGGCATCAGCGTCAGAATTACAGAGGACAATAAAATCCGCCTGAATTTCCATGTTATTGTGGCATATGGCGTGAATATAAGTACAATTGCAGACAACCTTGTCAGCAATGTCAAATATAAAGTCGAGGCCTTTACAGGAATGGAGATCGATAAGATCGATATTTATGTAGAAGGTGTACGCGCAATTGATTAGGATAGAGGAGGAACTTGTGGTGAATAACAAAACCATAGATGCCAGAATACTTTCCAGGATGTTTCTTGCAGGAGCCAAGAATCTGGAAGCTAAAAAAGAATGGATCAACGAACTGAACGTATTTCCGGTACCGGATGGAGATACAGGAACCAATATGACAATGACGATCATGGCAGCAGCAGCAGAAGTAGGTTCTCTGGGAGAGCCTGACATGGAGTCACTGGCCAAGGCGATTTCTTCCGGTTCTCTGCGCGGTGCAAGAGGTAACTCAGGTGTTATTCTTTCTCAGCTTCTGCGTGGCTTTACCAGAAGTGTTAAGAACAGTAAGGAACTGGATGCCATTGATATCGCGGCAGCCATGGAGAAAGGTGTGGAGACTGCATATAAGGCAGTCATGAAACCGAAGGAAGGAACAATCCTTACTGTTGCAAGAGAGGCTGCTGCCAAGGCTGTAGAGCTTGCGGAGACAGCAGAGGATTTGGATACATTTTTCCAGAGCGTGATCGCTCATGCGGAGGAAACTCTGGCAAAGACACCGGAGATGCTGCCGGTTCTGAAAGAAGCAGGAGTAGTGGATTCCGGTGGACAGGGACTTCTGGAAGTATACCATGGTGCATATGATGGTTTCCTTGGCAAAGAGATTGATTATACACAGTTTGACAAGGCAAAAGGTCCTGCTGTGACTAAGATCGATGCACAGACAGAGGCTGATATTAAATTTGGTTATTGTACAGAGTTTATTATTCTTCTGAACCAGCCGATGTCCGAGGAGACAGAGCATGAATTTAAGAAATTCCTGATGTCCCTTGGTGATTCTATTGTGCTTGTTGCAGATGACGAGATCGTGAAGGTTCATGTTCATACCAATCATCCCGGACAGGCTATTGAGAAAGCCCTTACCTTTGGTGCACTTTCACGTATGAAGATCGACAATATGCGTGAGGAGCATCAGGAGAAGCTTATAAAGGATGCCGAGAAAATGGCGAAAGAGCAGGCAGAACAGGAAGAAAAAGAAGAAGCAGCACAGCCGCCGAAGGAAGTAGGCTTTATTTCAGTATCTGTGGGAAAGGGAATGACAGAGATCTTTAAGGAACTGGGTGTGGATTACCTGATCGAGGGCGGTCAGACGATGAACCCGAGTACAGAGGATATGCTCAATGCCATTGCAAAAGTAAATGCAAAGACTATTTATATTTTCCCGAACAATAAGAATATTGTTCTTGCTGCAAACCAGGCAAGGGATCTTACTGAGGATAAAGAGATCGTGGTTGTGCCGACTAAGACCATTCCGCAGGGAATTACTGCCATGATCAGTTATGTGCCCGAGAAGAACAGTGCGGAGAATACTGAGGCTATGCTTCAGGCAATCGAACATGTGAAGACCGGACAGATCACGTATGCTGTGCGTGATACAAGGATTGATGATAAGGAGATCCATGAGGGTGATATGATGGGTATCGGTGATCATGGAATCCTGGCTGTTGGCAAGGACCGCATGGAAGTTGCCAAGGAGACAGTTGCCCAGATGGTGGATGATGAGTCTGAGGTGATCAGTATTTATTATGGTGCTGATACTGAGGAGGCTGAAGCTGAGGAGCTGGCAACGGCTCTGGAGGAGGCTTATCCGGATTGTGATGTGGAACTGAATGCGGGTGGACAGCCGATTTATTATTATGTTATTTCTGTAGAGTAGGATAATAGAGTTTTTGAGAGAGATAAACGAATAGTTCATGTGATGAAAACGGGTATAGGCCATTGTTGAGGGTGGGTATATCCGTTTTCGTGTTATAAAAGGGGACGGCAGGCTGGGCGGATGACATAGTCCGTTTTTACTTGATTATAACCGAATAATTGCTCTGCCGGATAGCCGGATACTTGATTTGGTTAAATTTATATTTGTGATGGATTTTTTAGAAAGGAAAAGGAGATAGATGTCGATATCTTTGAGAACCCTTAAGGGCGTGGGGGAGAAAACGGAAAAGTTATTTGCGAAAATAGGAGTTACGGATATGGAATCTCTTCTGAGTTATTATCCACGTAATTATGATGCGTATGAGGAGCCTGTTGAGATCCGGTCTCTGGAAGAGGGAGCTGTTGTGGCGATTTCTGTAGCGGTTATAACGGGTGTGTATGTGAATCAGGTGCGGAATCTTCAGGTGATCACGACCACTGTGGCAGATCTTACGGGGAAAATTTCTGTTACGTGGTTTAATGCACCGTATCTGCGCTCTGCAGTCAGGAAAGGCAGCAGGGTTGTTCTGCGGGGGCGTGTCGTCAGGAAGCAGGGGAAGCTGCAGATGGAGCACCCTGAGATTTTTACGCCTGCGGCTTATGAGGAGATTCTGCACAGTCTTCAGCCGATTTATGGACTGACTGCGGGGCTTTCTAATAAGACGATCGTGAAGCTGATCCATCAGGTGCTTGATGAGCAGAAGCTTCAGGCAGAGTATCTGGCAGATGAGTATAAGGAGAGGTATCACCTGGCAGACAGGAATTTTGCGATTCCTGCGATTCATTTTCCCAAAAATATGCAGGAGCTGTTAGCTGCAAGGAGAAGGTTGGTGTTTGACGAGTTTCTTCTTTTTATTCTTGCTGTGCAGTCTTTGAAGGAGAAGACGGAGGAAGCACCGAATGCGTTTCCCATGCATCCGGTATGGACGACAGAGCAGATTATTGAAAGTCTGCCCTATGATCTGACAAAGGCGCAGTTGAATGTGTGGCATGAGATTGAGAGGGATTTAAGTGGCCAGGCCCTGATGTCCAGACTGGTGCAGGGAGATGTGGGAAGCGGTAAGACGATCCTTGCGTTTCTCGCAATGATCATGACTGTGGAGAATGGATATCAGGCAGTGCTTATGGCACCTACGGAGGTTCTTGCAAGGCAGCATTTTCAGGCAATGGAGAAGTTGTTGCAGGAACAGAATATTGATTTTGGGCATCCGGTTTTGCTGACAGGATCAGATACTGCGAAGGAGAAAAGGGAAAAATATGCGCTGATCGCGTCAAAAGAGGCTAACCTGGTGATAGGAACGCATGCGCTGATTCAGGAAAAAGTGCAGTACAATAATCTTGGACTGGTTATTACAGATGAGCAGCATCGTTTTGGTGTGAAACAGAGGGAAGCACTGACTACTATGGGAAACCCGCCTAATGTGCTGGTGATGAGTGCTACACCGATTCCAAGGACGCTGGCGATCATTATATACGGGGATCTGGATATTTCAGTAATTGATGAACTTCCTGCGCAGAGACTTCCCATTAAAAATTGTGTGGTGGATACTTCTTACAGGCCGAAGGCTTATTCCTTTATGGAGAAGCAGATCCGTCAGGGACGGCAGGTTTATGTGATCTGTCCAATGGTGGAGGAGAGCGAAGGGATGGATGGGGAAAATGTGCTGGATTATACCCTGAAGCTTCGCAATGTTTTTTCGCCGGATATAAAGATTGCTTCTCTTCATGGAAAGATGAAAGCGAAAGAGAAGAATGTGATCATGGAGGCTTTTGCCACAGGGGAAATTCAGATCCTGGTATCTACTACTGTAGTTGAGGTAGGAGTGAATGTGCCTAATGCTACAGTGATGATGGTGGAGAATGCCGAGCGTTTCGGGCTGGCACAGCTTCATCAGCTTCGCGGGCGTGTCGGTAGAGGGGAATATCAGTCATATTGCATTTTTATGCAGGGAAATGGTGCAAAGGAAATTTCTAAACGTCTGCAGATCCTGAACAAATCCAATGATGGATTTTATATTGCAGGAGAGGATCTGAAGCTTCGCGGTCCTGGTGATCTTTTTGGAATCCGCCAGAGTGGTCTGCTGGAATTTAAACTGGGGGACATCTATCAGGATGCGGATATCCTGAAAGCTGCCAGTGAAACGGCTTCGGAGATTCTGTCCCTTGATGCGGATTTAAGCCTTCCGCAGAATGAGGAACTTCAGAGGAGACTTTCGGCATATATGAAGGAAGATCTGCAGAATCTAGGACTATAGAAAATGACGGATACAGAGTAAAAAATAATACTGTTCATAAGATGCCTAAATTATAAAAACAGAAAAACATTGCAAAAGCAGAAGATTCGTAGTATTCTATTTTCATAAAAGAATGTTACTGTTTATCATATTTTCGGTAACATAAGAATACCTGTAACTGTACAAAACTGAGCAGTTACGAATACTTATACCTTGTAAGGAGGCTAATCATATGGCAACAAAAGCAACTACAGCAGATCTCAACACATCCACTGCGAAGACAACCGAAGTTAAAGAGGCTCCTGCAAAGACAACTGCTGAAGAAGTAGCTGTAAATAAAGAAGCAAACAAGAAAGAAACTGCTGAAACAGAGACTGTAAAGAAAGAAACAACAGCAAAGAAACCGGCAGCAAGAAGAACAAGAAAGACTGCAGAAAAGAAATCAGCAGAAGCAGAGAAAGAAACCGAGAAGAAAGAAACAGCTAAAGCAGCAGACACTGTAGAAAAGAAACCGGCAGAAACAGAGAAAGAAGCCGAGAAAAAAGAGACAGCTAAAACAACAAAGACTGCTGCAAAACCAACAAAAACAACGAAAAGAACTACAAAGAAGGCTCCTGCTAAGACAGCTGAGAAACCGGCTGAAGAGACAGCTGCCGAGAAGAAGACAACAAGAAGAACCACTAAGAAAGAAGCAACAGCAGAAGTATATATTCAGTTCATGGGCAGAGAAGTATATACAAAAAATATTTTAAGTAATGTCAGAAGAATCTGGACAGACGAACTGGGTAAAAAGGAGAAAGATCTCAAAGATATTAAGATTTATATCAAACCTGAAGAGAACAAAGCATATTATGTAATTAACGGTGATATTACAGGTTCTGTGTGGATCTGACATATAAAAAATAAGAACAATTTTCAAATCTCATGGCAATCACATAAATCAGTTACTTGAGAATGATCAGAATAATAAGTAATGAAGTAATCACAGACAGGTTTAATGACCTGTCAGGGTAAGACATTGAGAAACTCAGATGATAACATAAATTCATCTGAGTTTTTTGTGCTTCCGGTTATAAAAAAATTGAGACATACCTGCTACTTGACAAAATTTATCAGTTAGTATAAGCTATCTGCATAAGGTTATTGAGAAAAATCGGCTATAGCAATCCTCGTAAATAATGCATTTAAGACAGTTCAGCAGAGTGTGAAAGACAAGGAAGATATCTGCAGGCGTGCTGACGCACGGCAAAGATATCTGACGCAGGGTTTCACACTCTGCTGGGCTGGATTAAGATGTATTATTTACGAGGATTGCTATAATAACGACGATGATAACCAAATACAAATACAAAAGGTGAGCGACTGAAAATGACATTAAAAGATTTGGAAATCGGAAAAAGTGCTGTGATCACGTTGGTTGGCGGCAAGGGTGCCCTGCGTCAGCATTTCCTGGATATGGGTATGATTCCGGGAGCTGAGGTCACAGTCGTGAAGTTTGCACCCATGGGAGATCCCATGGAATTACAGGTACATGGATATGAACTGACATTAAGACTTGCGGAAGCAGAGCAGATAGAAATCGAACAGATCCCGAAGCGAAGCAAAAGTCACGCCGGAATAGAGGCTGTAAGCGACCTGGCACATCCGGGACTTGGAGAGGATGGAAAGTATCATTCCAGAGAAGATGAACATCCACTGCCTGAGGGAACTACACTGACGTACGCATTGGTGGGAAATCAGAACTGTGGAAAAACTACACTGTTTAACCAACTGACAGGTTCCAGTCAACATGTGGGAAACTTTCCAGGAGTAACGGTGGATCGTAAGACCGGTTCGATTAAAGGCCATCCGGATACAGAAATCACAGACCTTCCGGGAATTTATTCCATGTCCCCTTACAGCAGTGAGGAGATTGTCTCCAGAAATTTTGTCCTGGATGAGAAACCAAGTGCGATCATCAACATTGTGGATGCTACCAATATTGAGAGAAACCTGTATCTGACCATGCAGCTTCTGGAGATGGATATTCCTATGGTAGTTGCAATGAACATGATGGATGAAGTGCTGGGAAATCAGGGTTTTATAGATGTAAATAAGATGGAATCGCTGCTTGGAGTACCTGTAATCCCTATTTCCGCAGCAAAGAATGAAGGGGTTGATGAGCTGGTTGACCATGCGTTACATATAGCGAAATATCAGGAACATCCGCTACGTCAGGATTTCTGTGATAAAAGTGACCATGACGGTGCAGTACACCGCTGTATTCATGCGGTCATGCACCTGATTGAGGATCATGCGGCGCAGGCTGATATTCCTACCCGTTTTGCAGCAACCAAGGCAATCGAGGGAGATCCGCTGATTCTTGAGAAGCTGAAGCTGGACATAAATGAGACGGAGATGCTGGAGCATATCGTACAGCAGATGGAAACAGAGCGTCAGGTTGACAGAAGCGCTGCGATCGCAGATATGCGTTTTGACTTTATTGAGCGTTTGTGTGAACAGACAGTTGTAAAGCCAAAAGAGAGTAAGGAGAGAATCAGAAGTGAGAAAATTGATAAGATTCTTACAGGAAAATATACAGCGATTCCCTGTTTCATCGGAATCATGGTATTGGTATTTTATCTTACCTTTAATGTGATCGGAGCGTGGCTTCAGGGGCTTCTGGAGATTGGAATTGATAAGGTTTCTGCGCTGGTAGAAGCAGCACTGACAGCAGCAAATGTAAACAGTGCCATGCATAGCCTGGTCATTGACGGTATTTTTACAGGTGTGGGAAGTGTACTCAGTTTTCTGCCGATTATCGTAACCCTGTTTTTCTTTCTGTCTCTTATGGAAGACAGCGGATACGTTGCACGTGTTGCTTTTGTGATGGACAAACTTCTGCGTAAGATCGGCCTTTCCGGAAGAAGCATTGTACCAATGCTGATTGGATTCGGATGTACGGTTCCGGCTGTTATGGCCACACGTACACTTACAAGTGAGCGTGACAGAAAGATGACGATTTTGCTGACTCCATTTATGAGCTGTACTGCGAAGCTGCCGATTTATTCTTTCTTTGTAAGTGCTTTTTTCCCGAAGAAGGGCGGATTTATTATGGCAGGTCTTTACCTGCTTGGAATTTTGGTGGGAATCCTGGCGGCATTTTTGTATAACAGAACTCTTTTCAAGGGAGATCCCGTACCGTTTGTCATGGAACTTCCCAATTACAGGCTGCCGGGAGCAAGGAATGTAGGTCAGCTTTTGTGGGAAAAAGCAAAAGATTTCCTGCAGAGAGCGTTTTCTATTATCCTGCTTGCATCAATGATAATCTGGTTCCTGCAGAGCTTTGATCTGCATTTAAATCTTGTAAAAGATTCTGCAGACAGTATTCTGGCAATGGTGGCGGGAGTCCTGGCACCTATATTTAAACCGATCGGACTGGGAGACTGGAGAATCTGTACAGCTCTTATCAGCGGATTTATGGCAAAAGAGAGCGTGGTATCTACTCTGGAAGTACTTTTCAGTGGAAATATTGCCTCTGTACTGACTCCGCTGGCAGCAGCATCCCTGCTGGTATTCAGTTTGCTCTATACACCATGTGTGGCGGCTATCGCTTCGATCAAGCGTGAAATGGGCAGCAAATGGGCTGTTGGTGTTGTGGTATGGCAGTGTGTGATTGCCTGGGTGGCTGCACTGATCGTACATCTGATAGGGATGATCTGATTTTATTAATTCGCTTTTATAGAAAAACCGATGGATTTGACTGTTTTCAGTCATCACCATCGGTTTTTTTCAGTTCCTCAACTGAGAGGCTTTTATCTGATTAGTACTGTCCGCCCTGGGAACCACTGGACATCTGTCTTTCCTGGGCTTCGATCATCTTTTTCATAATAATATCAGAACAACTTTCCCTGAATTTCCAGTTTGATGGGAGATCATCTGATTTTCTAGCAGAAAATTAGATTACTATTTTTGATATGACAATCTCTTTATGGGTTTCATTATAGTACAGAAACCCTGAAAAAACTATAGAAATCTTACGAAATTGCTATAGTTTTTTAAAAAGAGACAGAAAAGAGACCAAAAGAGACAAGTGGTCTCTTTTGTCTCTTTTTGATTCGGTAGCAATTCCGCAAAATAATGCAATCTGGAATTTTGGCTTGTATGTGCCCACAACTTGCTATCTGATCTGTTAGATGATAAAATTAAAATATAACAGGGAAGTGATATACGAAGGAGGTAGGAATGACAGAGTTTAATTTTGATACTGTTTTTGATGAAACCATGCAGACGCACAATCTGGACACTGTAGTGATTTTGGGACACTTAAATCCGGATGGCGATGCTGCCGGATCGGTGATGAGCCTTGCACACTATATCCATGTCAATTATCCACAATACAGGGTGTTTCCATATCTTGCAAAAACGTTGGAGCGCGGCCCGAAAAAAATGGTCGTGGAAGATAAGATATTTGTTCCTTTTGAGATGCCGGATATATCCGGAAAACAATATTGTGTCATAGTTTGTGATAATGCAACTCTGGAGCGTATGATCGGATTGGAATATTACCAAAATGCCGCTGCCAGCATTGTTATTGATCATCACGCTTCCAATGAAGGATACGGAGATGTGAACTGGACAAAGGTTTCTGAGGCGTGTGCGGAAAATGTATACCATATGCTTTCTTCCGAACTGCTTCTAAATGCAGCCCAAAAAGAAGCGTACCCCAATGCCGCAGATTATATTTACCTTGGCATCCTGCATGATACCGGAGGACTGGCAAGGGCAAACCAGGGTATTTTTCAGGCAGTAGCTGATCTGATGGCTATGGGAGTTGACCATGGCAGGATTATGAAAACCTTACACAGTGATACCCTGGACATTCTGTACAAAAGAGCTGATATTCTTCATGGAGCAGTACGTGCGATGGATGGCCGGGTTGCCTATGTTATTATGGGACAGAAGGAAATTGCCGAAAAAGATATCACATACGAAGACATCCACTGTATCAGCACGATCCTGCGTGATTGCGACGATATTGAACTTGGTTTTACCATGTATGAGGAAGAAGAAAACGGGTGGAGATGTTCTTTCCGTTCAGATGGGAAATGGATCAATGTTAATGAACTGTTGAAACCTTTTGGTGGTGGAGGACATATCTCCGCAGCAGGATTAAAATATCGGACCGATAATGTAGAAGAATTAAAGAAACAGATTCTGGACAGAGTAGCAGAGATGAAAAATAAACAGTAATCTATAAATGAGCAAATAAAAAACTGCACAAAATTATAAAACCGAAGTGGAATATAAACACTTGTTGGAATTGTTATTGAGGGAAAAGAAGAGGAGAGTCTGTATGGGAAAGATAATCGAAGGTCTCTGGGATTGCCCGTTTTGTGGGAATAAAAGGATTAGAGCCGTTCAAAAAACCTGTCCCGATTCGATTGTGGGCATCCGCAGGACGAAAATACAAAATTCTATATGCCGGATGAAATTAAATATGTTTCTGAGGAGGAAGCAGAAAAGATCAGCCGTAATCCGGACTGGCAGTGCAGCTTTTGCGGCAGTCTTAACAGCGACGATCTGAATGTCTGCAAAAACTGTGGTGCCACAAAAGAAGATTCGGAGAGAAACTACTTCGAGATGAGGCAGCAGGAAGAGGAAAAGAAACGAAAGAAGAGAAAAAAGAATCCTGACAGAAAAATATCCCCCAAAATACACCAAAGAAAAAGCCACTGCTGAGGCGGGTGCTGCTCATTCTGGGAATCTTCGCAGTAATCATTTTTGGCATGATGTCATGCCTGGCACCGAAGATCAAAAACGTAACGATTGATGACTTGGATTGGGAAAGAACCATTGACATTGAAGAGGTTGTAACTCACAATGAAAGTGACTGGTCGCTGCCCGATGATGCGAGGCTGCAATATACAAAAAGTGAAATTCAATCATACAAAGACGTTCTCGACCATTACGAGACAGTTACAGAAACCAAAACACGCAGCGTCATAGACCACTACGAAGAGAAGAGTTCTTATGTTGATCTTGGAAATGGATATTTTGAGGAGCAAACGGAAAGCGTTCCGGTATATACTGAGTAAACCTACACCGAAGATGTAGAAAAACCAGTCTACCGGAAGAAGCCTGTGTATGCTACAAAATATTACTATGAAATAGACAAATGGACGGTTGTCGATACTGCAAAAAGTTCCGGCAATGATCAGAACCCTTCCTGGCCGGAACCAAAACTTAAAGACGGACAGAGAACAGGAGCAGAAGAAGAGCATTATTTTGTGACCGCTACATATGAGAAAAAGAAGGGCAAGATCGAAACAGGAAGATATGAAATGGATTTTTCTCAATGGAAAGAACTTAAAAAAGGCGAAAAAATAGAATTAAAAATTGATGCTGCTGGATTCGCAGAGATTAATCAAAAATAAGATATAGATATACTTGGAGGGATACTTCGATCCTTTATTAAACAAGGAGATTCATATTTTTGGCGCGAGTCTCCTTGTTTAATGCTTTTCTCATGTTATAAGGTAGCCCGCATCATTGCATTTGTGCAATGCCTGCAGGCAGATATTGCTCCGTTTATTATACATGCGGAGAATAAAGAGGAGTACGAAGGGCGACTGGACAGCCCGGCACGACTGGAGCAGCTTTTCAGGGTAGAGCATCGGGTTCTGATTGTAGTATTATTTTCTCAAATAATCGGCGATTGCCTTAAATACCGATTCATATCCGGAGTCATGCAGGATATCGTGAGTTCCGGGAAAGCTTCTGATCTCCGTATCCGGGTTGTTTTCTTTGTATGCTTTATATACCTTTCGGACGCCTTTTCCAAAACCGGATACCGGATCTTTTTTTCCATACAGGAATAAAGTTGGAATGGTATTATTCGGATTTTTTAGGTTTCGGCTGGCACATTCCATGCCTTTGGAAAACTCGCAGAAAAAAGCAGGAGACACATCCTGACGAACAAGACTGTCACCAGCGTACTCCCTTCTCTTTTTATTATCCGTCAGGAGCCAGTAATTGGCCGGTCTGCCTTTGAACTTTTTGCCATATGTACCGAACATCAGATCATAGATCTTATCAGAAGCACAGGACATCTTTCCGGTATATTTTTTCCCAATCCAGGTTCTCATTATCCTCATCAGGAAAGCGGACTGCGCACCGGTACCGATCAGGATTTCTTTTTTGTAGGGAGTCAGATCAGCGTTTGTCCTTACAATGAAGGAACCCAGAGAAAATCCCAAAAGATAGATAGGCAGGTTTGGGTATTTCCGGACAACATATTCCCTTGCTGATACCATATCTTTAACTGTGTCGTTCCAGTCATTAATGTACAAACAGGATGATCTTGGTGTGGTGCTGTGTCCGTGGCTGATGATGTCATTGCCAAAGACAATGTATCCGCGGCTGGTAAAATACTTTGCAAATTCCACATATCTTCCCATATATTCTGTCATTCCATGGCAGATCTGGATCAGGCCTTTGAGATCGCCCTTATATTCCGGTGCATAGATCTCCAGGTGCATGACTGTGTCTTTATCGTTTGATGAAATTGCTATACATATTCTTTTCACTATATTTCCTCATTTCTTATTTCTCTGTAATATGCCAGATTTTGCAAAACAGAATAGATGGTGTCAGCGATAACCTTTTCTTCTGGTTGGATTTATTTCGCCGGCAGAACCATCTTCTTGCGTGAAGCATTATATTGCTTTTTTTCAGAAAAGGAAAGTGTTTTTTTGCATACCTGAAAAAAAGTTGTTTAGGATGTTGAGGAGTCTGGTTTTCCGCGGAGAAAAGATATTACAGTTTTGCGCAGACAAGCTCATAAACTGTCTTCAGAAGTTCGTCTCCCCTGCGGCATTCTGAAACAAACGAAACGACTGCGTTTTTTTTCGGCAGGATCATAGATATCTGGGAGTATTTTCCATCCGCCCGGAAAGAATTATATTCACCACGCCAGAAAAGATAACCATAGTATCCCACGTCAGCTGCCTTTGTACTTTCTTCTATCCATTCCTCGGACAGTATCTGTTTTCCATTCCACTTGCCTTTGTTAAGATAAAACAGTCCAAATTTGTGAAGTTCAGAAAGGGTCAGGAATAATCCGCCGGCTCCAAAACTGTTTCCAAGTGGATCAGTCTCCCATGTAGGACGTTTTATTCCAAGTTTGGAAAAAAGTCTGGGTGTAAGGTAAGAAACCAGATCGCAGCCGGAGCGTCTTTGTACAAGAATGCCTGCCAGATAGGGACCAACGTTATTATACACAAAATGCGTACCCGGCTTATACTTAAAGGGAATAGCCAGAGACATTTTTACCCAGTTATCTTCTTCATATAAAGGTCGTTGTTCTCCCATCAGACTGCCCTTCTCCTGTCCAAGGCACATGGTAAGAAGATCACGAACAGTTGCTTCTTTCAGGTTCTCATCTATACACTCCGGAAAGTCACCTGAAAATGCTTCTGTTAGTTTTTCATTAAGATCGATCAGCCCTTCCTGAACAGCAAAGCCAACTGCACAGGATGTGAAACTCTTTGTTGCAGAATAAATATTCCTTCTGCATTCCGGTTCGCTGTACCACTCTGCTGCAAGTTCATTATCTTTTGAAATTTTGATTCCAAGAACATTATATTCTTTTGCTTTCTTAACAAAATCTGAAATATCCATAATATTTACACCCTTCTTGTCCTTAAATGTATTTTATTACTTTTATATTAACACAAAAATGGTGGATAAACCAGTTATTGCAGAAGGTGGTATATTACCATATTTCATCTTTAGACAAATTTCAATATTAAATATTGATTTTGTCTTTTTGTTATACCCGAATTTCAGCAAGACATTGCATTTTAATCCCTCAATATTCCCTTTTTTATCATAATTAAATCTTTCTGTTGATATTTTCATCAATGCAGTATTGGCAAATTGCTTAAGTTAATGACATTGTGTATGAACAGTAACAAAAATGTCATCAATTTTTTCGATAAAAATATATATCTTTGTCTTGCCTTGTCAATGTGTGGTATACTTAAGACAGCAAAATACAGAAAGGAGAAAGTCATGGGAAACGAAGCAGGGGAATGGATCATTCATGGAGTAACATGGGATGATCCGAAATGCATCCACGATGTGGATGAAGCAGTCGAATATATCAACCGGGTTGGTTTTCTTCCTCTTTTTAAGAACGAAATTCCGGGGTTTTCTCTGGAGGAACGGACAGTGGCAGAATATTGGTGGTCTGATGATCCGGTGAGGGATCCGTGGAGATGGAGGATTGCCATTGCAAAAAAGCATGATGCTCTTTACGGGAAATTTTTTGCCAAAAAAGTCGGGTTTATTTCCCAAAAATGGCTGCCGGTATTTGCCAACTACCGCAGGGACGGCTATGATTTTGATGCTCTGTTTGAGGATGAAAAAGCACCGATTAAACATAAGAATATTATGGATCATTTTATGGAAAATGATGCAGAAATCTACTCCTACGAATTGAAAAAATTGGCTGGATTTGGAAAAGATGGCGAAAAGGGATTTGACGGAGCCATTACCAGCCTTATGATGCAGACATATCTGTGTAACTGCGACTTTCGGAAAAGGATCAATCAAAAAGGTGTGGAGTACGGCTGGGATGTGGCTGTGTATTCTTCTCCGGAACACATTTATGGATATGACCATGTTACTTCCTGTTATAAGGAAGATCCGCGGACATCCTGGGGAAAAATTGTTGATCATATGAAACAGCTTTATCCAGAAGTCGCGGATACGCAGATAAGAAAGATTCTAAAATAGGAGAGAATATGTGCAGCAGATATTATATAGATCCCAATATGATGGAGGAGATTTCCAGAGTGGTACAGAACATAGATGGGAGGATTCGGCTGACACAAGGAGATATCCGTCCGACCGATGTCGCACCGGTCATTGGACAGTCAGAACATGGACTGGAACTGGGTATATGCAGATGGGGATATCCCCTGTCAAAAGGCAAAAATCCGGTCATCAATGCAAGGGTGGAAACCGTCATGGATAAACCTTCCTTTCAGAACGGAATCTTATATCACCGGCTGTTGATTCCGGCAGGCGGGTTCTACGAATGGAATTCCCTGAAAGAAAAGAGTTCCTTTGCCAGACCGGATTCCTCTGTGCTGTATATGGCAGGATTCTGTGACTGGTTTGAGAATGAACGAAGATTTGTGATCCTGACTACCACAGCGAATAATTCCATGAAAAAAATCCATGATCGCATGCCTTTGATCTTGGAAAGGGAACAAATCACAGACTGGTTTGATAATAACAAAATGCCTGTACTTCTGCACCAGACACCGACTCTGCTTAATCGACAGACGGAATATGAACAGCAGAGTCTGTTTTCATAGAAAGTGGTGAGTTTTAATGACAAAGGATGAATGGTACAAGCAACTGTTCGAGAGACTTGAAAACTCCAGATTTCGGAGCAGATTTCATCTTAAGCAGAAGGATATTGATTATATTCATGAAAAAGGACTGGATACGATCCGGAAACACGCAGAGGATTTCATTACAAAACGGGAAGCTCCTGCATATATCCCCAATGATGGGAAGCAAACACCCATGCGCGGACATCCGGTATTCATCGCACAGCATGCAACTGCGACCTGCTGCCGGGAATGCATCCGCAAATGGCACAAGATACAACCCGGCCGGGAGTTGAGTCAGGTGCAGCAGGAGTATCTTGTCGATGTGATCATGACATGGATTGAGAGAGAATTGGAAAACGCACGATAAAAGGAGGCTTTAATTACATGAAAAGAAAAAGAATTTCATTCCTGACAATGCTGATGCTGGCAGTCATACTGCTGATGCCGGCATCCATTCAGGCAGCTGCTAAACCAGGAGCAGTAAAGCTTACAAAAATCACGGCTGTTGATTATAACAAGATCAACATCAAGTGGAAGAAATCTTCAGATACTACAAGCTATATTGTATATTACAAAGAAGCTGGAAACAGTAAATGGATTAAGTTAAAAACACTTGGTAGTACCAGGTCCAGCTACACCCATACATCTTCTAAGAAGTATCCTATTATCGTTGGACAGAAATATCAATATACTGTCAAAGCGTACAATAGGGATACGAAGAAGTATGGAAGCTACAATACAAAAGGACTGACCGTAACTGCATCATTAAAGATGGTAACCGGGATTGAAGCTAAGATTGAAGGAACAACAGTCAAACTTACATGGAACAAAGTAAGCGGTGCGGACAAATATGCCATTTATTCCAAAATCAAAGCAGGCGACAAATGGAGTAAGATTATTACAGTCAAAGATACTTCATCTTTTGTTGACGTAAATCCATGCGTAAACTGCACAAACTATTACTCTGTAAGAGGTTATTCTAGCAGCACTAAGACATATGGAGTTATGAATAAAACAGGAGTAAGCATTTATGTGAAAGACAGCGACGAAGTTAGACCAACAATAACGCCAGAGCCAACAGATACTCCTGACCCAGATGATGAAGTTGACCATGCTACACCAGAACAGAAAGCACAGGAAGTATTCAAGCTTGTAAATACAGAAAGAATGAAAGTTGGTTTATAGCCGTACAAGTATGATTTAAGACTTGAAAAGGCCGCGATGGTAAGGGCTAAGGAGATTGCGGTTAAGTTTTCGCATGAAAGACCAGATGGGACATCTTGCGGAACAGCTGTTACGCAAGCTGGAGCCGGAAGTCCTACTGATGAGAATATCGGAATGGGTACATCAAGTGCAGCAGAGGTTATGAAAGCTTGGATGGATAGTCTTGGACATAAAATTGCGATTTTATCAAAAAATAACACACATATTGGAGTCGGCTATTATAAAGGACATTGGGTTCAGACGTTCTCTGATAACCCAGATAAAAAATGTACTTTTACAATTAATGCTAATGGAGGAGTATTTAGTGATGGGACATCAATAAAGTTTTTTGTCATTCAGCATATCTTTAACAGATTTTCAAAGGAGAAAATATTATTTTCAGACATCAGTTCTTGAAATTTATTCAGATTAAGATCCGAATGCTCAAGCTCTCTGGAGAACTGATAACAGATCTGAATCTGATCATTCAGGTTAAAATGATGTTCGTTTTTCAGATATGTTCCGACATCAAGCTCATGGATAAACAAAGTACAGACGACAGCCATTTTAACCTTGGTAAAGATTTCATCGTCATAGACTGCACCACAGAAATAAGTATAAATCCAGTAAACCAGAAGCTGTTCTTCCTGAATCTGCCAGTCCGGACAGTAGAAATCAAATTCGCTTTTCTGATATATATAATCGTTTTCTCCTGAAGAAATATATAAGGAATCAAGACGTTCCTTCAGAAATTCTTTCCATCCGGGACGAAGAACTTCCATTTCCGGAACAATAGTTTTCCACATGTTTTTAAATAGATCCTTTGATGTGTCAGAAGTATTCATTCTGGAATGAACTTTATCACAAAATGTTTTTCCGAATCCGGAATCTTCATGACGTTTCCGAATCTCTTCCCATTTAAAAAGTTCGTTTTTATTTAAACACAGCTGAAAATCATGTGTGATGGCAAGTACTTTCCACAGGCGTTTCCGTATGGGGACATTTCTGTTCTGGATGATTTTTATCAGAAGATCTCTGGTATCCATCAGTGCAGTAAATAAAAAGTAATCAAAATCATCATAGGTTTCTTCAGCGGCTTCCTTTTCGATGGTAACAAAATGAACTTTTTCTTTCTGAGACAGCAGAATTCTTGCTGCTTCCGGGCAGGAAAGGGACAAAGAAATCTCACGCAGGCCCTCAAATTCTTCAATGTGTCGTGGATAATTTCTGCAGGTGTCGCAAAGCATTTTCGGACCTGCTTCTGTGTAAATATCACACAGATTTTCTTCGTTCAGAAATGCACACCGTCGGTTGTACTGGCGGAAGACATGTTCCTTCCAGTCGATATCGTTGTGCAGTCGATTGTGAAAAGGACCTTTGAAATGCTGATATTTCTTCAGGGTTTTATTGTCAATAACAATCTGCCATCCTGCACAGCAGGTATCCGGACAGGACCCGGCAATGCAAGAAAATTCTTTATAATAGTTGGGAAATGTAAATTCCATGGTTTCTGCTGCTTTCTGATTATTTCTTTTTTGCTTCCAGATAGTCGTTTAACTCTGCATTCGGAATATCTGTAATGAACATATGTCCGGGAGCATGAGTGATAACGATTGGCGGTTTGGCATTCTCAATTGCTGCCTGCGGAGTTACGCCGCATGGCCAGAACACAGGAATTTCCCCTTCGTAAATATCCACTGCTTCACCGTAATCAGGTTTCATAACGTCATCAACACCGACCTCTTTCGGATCTCCCATATGTACAGGGGCACCATGAACATTCGGCATTTTGAAAGTAATGTCATAAGCTTTTTTTGCGTTTTCCGGTGTCATCGGGCGCATGGAGCAGACCATAGGACCGGAAAATGGACCAACAGGAATTGTCTGAATGTTAGTTTTGAACATCGGTACATTTCGTCCCTGGGCGATATGACGGATTTCAATCCCTTCTCTAATCAGTGCTTCTTCAAATGAGAAAGAACAGCCGATAAGAAATCCAACATATCCCTCTTTCCAATACTCGGAAGCGTCAGTAATTTCTTTTGTAAATACACCGTTTTCATAAATCCGGTATTTCGGGATATCCGTGCAGATATTTCCGCCCTCACCCATGTCATGAGTTTCAGGAGTTCCTTTGATAATCTCGAGAATTGGACACGGAAATGGATTCTTGTGTGCAAATTCTTCAAAATCTGCAGCATATTCCGGTGGCAGAATTACCAGATTTGCCTGCGCATAGCCACGGCACATTCCTGCAGTGGGGAAATCAATAACTCCCTTGCGGATCAGTTCACGAACTTTCTTTGGGGACATATCTACATAAGGTGTGATATCAAAAGCCATAATAAATTACCTCCTGTTTCGTACTTTACAATATAAAAGTATTGTACAGTAAACTGACAGGAAATGCAATGTTATAAATAGTGGCGGCTTGATTTTTATATAAAATATTTTATAATAGGAATGCCGAAGGGTGCTGCCGGACGCGTTGTGAACAGCAATAATATATGAATGGGGGAATGAGAGTGGCAGCATATGAAAAGAGTAAGAGTGTGAAGTTAAAATCGATCAGTACCATGACAGAAGGGACCATCTGGAGACAGATCCTTCTGTTTTCTATTCCATTGATACTGGGAAATCTGCTCCAACAGATGTACAATACAGTGGACTCAATTATTGTAGGAAATTTTGTGGGCAGCAATGCACTGGCTGCAGTTGGTTCCAGTACGTCGCTGATTTGTCTGCTGATTGCATTCAGTATGGGGGCATCTGCAGGTGCGGGAGTTATTGTATCCCAGTTTTATGGAGCAGGAGATGAGAATGGCGTTCAGCGTTCTGCACATACAGCCTTGATGCTTGCGCTTATTCTGGGAATTGTTCTTACTATCGCTGGAATTGTATTTTCACCTGCAATTCTCAGGTGGATGAGAACTCCGGAAGAAGTAATGAATCAGTCAGTTCTGTATTTGAGAATTTATTCTTATGGACTGGTTTTTAATGTCATCTATAATATGGCAGCGGGGATCCTGAATGCAGTAGGTAACTCCAGACGTTCGCTGATGTATCTGGCAGTAGCTTCGTTTTCCAATATTTTTCTGGATTTATGGCTTATCGGCGGAATGCACATGGGAGTCGAGGGTGCTGCAATTGCAACAGATATCAGCCAGGTACTTTCCTGCATTTTTGCATTATGGTTTTTGATGAGAGTTCCGGATATTTACCGCATAAATCCGAAGAAACTTTCCATTGATAGAACAATGGCAGGACGGATTATCCAGGTAGGTCTGCCGACTGCAATTCAAAACACGGTAATCTCCTTTTCAAATGTACTGGTACAATCTGGTGTCAATGGATTCGGAGCCAGTGCAATGGCGGGTTTTGGTGCATACCTGAAAGTAGATGGGTTTAACATTCTGCCGGTAATGAGTTTTAGTATGGCAGCAACGACTTTTACCGGTCAGAACTATGGTGCGGGAAAAACAGACAGAATCAGGAAAGGATTGAGAGTAACTCTTGGAATGAGCGTGCTTTATACAATCGTGACAGGAATTCTCCTGCTGACTTTTTCCAGACCGATCATAGGGATTTTCAGCAGTGATAAAGAAGTAATCTATTATGGGGCACAGGCAATGAAATATTTCTGCCCGTTCTATTTCCTTCTGGGAATTATGCATTCCCTGGCAGGAACCATTCGCGGAACAGGAAAGACGGTACCTCCCATGGTAGTGATGCTGCTTGCATTATGCCTGTTCCGTATTCTGTGGATTCAGTTTGTGGTTCCACATTTCACCAGCATTGATATTATATATGTACTGTATCCTGTTTCATGGGCTGTAGGAATGGTACTCATGCTTATCTATGCATGGAAGGGAAATTGGATGCCAAAAAAATATCAGAATATTAATCAGACTGTCTGATAGTATTCTTTTACATAGTGAATGAACTGGCGTACATGGGATTTCAGAATTCTGTTTTTACTGTAAACAATATAAAAACTGCGTTTGTGAGCAGATTCTTCTAATGGAAACAGAAGAATCTGCTTTGTTTTTTGCAGGTCAACGACAGATCTGGCAGAAAGAATGGAAAATCCAAGCCCGTTTACAATAGATTTTTTGATTGATTCCAGGTCATTCATGCGGGCTACTACATTCAGACTGGAAGGTTCAATACCGGCATTTTCCAGAAAAATATCCATTTCCTTTTTGGTTCCGGAGCCTTTTTCCCTGATGATAACAGGATCCTTGATAAAGTCCTGAAAAACAACAGGTTGTTCTTTTTGTTTTAAGTTTAAATAATGATCATTCACAGGGGTAGCAATCACCATATTATCCTGACAGAAGGGAATAAATACACAGCTGTCGTCTCCTGTATTCTGTCCTGTCAAAGCCAGATCTACGGTCCCATCCAGTACACGGTTAATAGCGCCGGAACTGTCTGTCTGCCAGATCAATGATCTGCTTTCTGGAACCGGTGAAATTCTCCAGAAGATTGTTGCGGATATCCAGAATGCGGAAAGCGCTGTCGTAGAGTTGGTATCCTTTTGTTGTTATTGTCAGTTTTTTTGTTGTGCGGATGATCAGTCGTGCATGAAGTTCCTCCTCCAGGGAACGAATGTGAGCACTGATCGTTGGCTGAGTCAGATAGAGCTTTCTGGCAGCTTCAGAAAAGCTTCCGTAATCTACCACAGCCACAAAGGCTTCTAGTTGTTTAAATTCCATATAGCTTTACCTCTATTATCTGTGAATCTCTGTAATGTCTGCAAGTGCGCCCAGTGCCTGATCCAGCTCGGAAACGGTATTTTCCGGACCGAAGGAAAAACGGATAGTCCCGGATGGATAGGTGCACAGTGTTTTATGAGCAGAAGGTGCACAGTGAAGTCCTACGCGGGTCATGATCCCATAAGTGCTGTCCAGTTCAAAAGCTGCCAGTGCCATATCTGTCTGCAGAGTCTGAACGGAGACAACAGGACATCGATCCCGGATATCCTTTTTTCCAATAATGCGAATGTGTGTCTGATCCGGATCCAGGTTCAGGATTCCCTGGATAAAATATTCCGTGAGCATCATTTCATATTGAAAGGTTTCTTCCATAGAAGTTTTCAGCAGATCTTCCAGAGCTGCATGAAGACCAAGAATTCCGGGGATATTGAGGGTTCCGGGTTCGAATCGGTCCGGAAGAAAATCAGGAATTTCTTCTGTATGGGAAATACTGCCGGTTCCGCCACTTAGCAATGGAGTAATCTGGCTGACCAGTTCATTTCGCACCAGGAATCCACCGGTCCCCTGAGGACCACGAAGCCCTTTGTGACCGGTAAAGGCCAGTGCGCTGATGTGAAAGTCTTCCATATCAATGGGAATTGTGCCTGCAGTCTGTGCAGTATCGAGAATAAATAAAAGATGATGTTCTTGACAGAATTTCCCAATCTCTCTGGCGGGCATGATCGTTCCACATACGTTAGAGGCATGAAGACAGACCAGAAGCCTGGTTTTGGGGCGAAGCAGTTTTTCTGCCTGATCCAGGAGAAGAGAACCGTCTGATGAACAGGGAATCCGGTCGAAGGTTATTCCACAGTCAGTAAGCTGAACCAGAGGACGCATCACAGCGTTATGCTCCATAGAGGTTACCAGGACATGATCACCGGGTTTAAGAATTCCTTTCAACAGAATGTTCAGACTGGTAGTAATGTTCGGAGTAAAAATTACATTTTTACCCTTTCCTGAAGAAAAATGAAAAAGTTTCAGAAATTGCTCCCTTGTTTCAAATATCTTTTCTTCCGTGTCGTAGGCGTCCTGATAAGCTCCACGGTTTACATTTACAGGCGCACCGGAAAGATACTGATATACGGCATCTGCCACAGAAGGGGCTTTCGGAAAGGAAGTGCTTGCCTGATCAAGATAAATTTTATGCATAAGTACAACCTCATCTTTTAAATGATGATTATAGTATACCACACTTTTTTATAAATGAAATTTATAAATATTTATAAAAAAGTATTATATTTAAATCATCCGATAAAATGAAAAATCCAGTAAATAAATGGAAGTGTAAAAACAGAACAGATAGTTGTAACAAGAATTCCACCCATTGCATAATCGCCATCTGATCCGTAGGCATTTGCCATCATTACCACAGAGGACATAACTGGCATTGCAGAAGTCAGAGCCATGGTAGTGCGGATTTCTGAAGAAACCGGAAGATATCCAAGTAATACATAGAAGAAAAGCGGAAACAAAAGCATTTTTAGGATGACAATTCCATAATAATCCAGTCTTCGGATATTTTTTAGTACATCGATACAGGCGAAAACACCGCCAAGATAGATCATTGCGAGAGGTGTGGCGGTCTGGCCGATTTTCTGAAGGGAATTGTTCAGAACTTCAGGAAGCCGGATTCCTGTCAGCACACAGATCACAGCAAGAAAGATGGAAACAGTAACAGGATTGATCAGCTTCCGGAAATCAAAACGGTTTTTTTGACTGTCTGTACCTGAAGTAAGGCGTACACCTGCTGTCCACAGCATGAGCTGATCAATAATGGTAAATACACAGATGTAGAGCATACCGTTTTCCGGATAAATACTGGTTACTATGGGAATACCCATAAATCCCACATTTCCGAATACGCTCATGGCACTGTAAAGCTGCCTGTGGTTACCATGCAGATGAAAAAAAATACCAGATATGTAGCTGAGTAAAAACAGACATATATACATAATTCCCGCAATCAGAAAAATGCTCAGTGAATGAAAAAGAGTTTTACGTTCCACTCCGTTTACAGTATTGATAAAAATCATTACAGGAAGCGCCAGTTTTATTACAAATTTTGAAATGACTTCAAGATTTTCTCTGTTCATAACCCGTGTGCGGATCAGGATCACGCCTGCAAGCATGTAGATCACGAACATTCCGATCTGAGCAGTCAGAATGCTGAAAGTATTCATTTGAGTTCTCCTTTTTTTCGTAAATTCACATAAAATTATAACTGCAAAAAAGTGAAAATACAACAGAAAGTATAGGTGGCGAAAAATGTTTTTTTGAGTTACAATAAACAAAGCTGAGTTATATATTAGGAGGAGTAAAAAAGTGAATGTATTAGAAATTGTTCTGCCTGTACTGGTTATGATCGTGGTCGGTATGCTGTGCAGAAAATGGAAGATTCTGACCAGAGACGGAATCAATAACATGAAGGTGCTTGTAACGAATGTTATGCTTCCGGTTGCTATTTTTCATGCTCTGGCAACAGCGGAATATAATAAAGAAACCGGAATCCTGATTTTGATCATGTTTGTAATGCTGGTAGTATCCTTTGGTCTGGGCTTTTTGCTGAAGCCATTTCTGAAAGGAACCTATCAGAAATATCTACCGTTTATGGTAAGCGTATATGAAGGGGGACTTATGGCCTATCCGTTATATACAAGCCTCTGTGGCAGTGAAAATCTTTCCCGTATTGCAGTTCTGGATATTGCCGGACTGTTGTTTGGATTCAGTGTATATATGGGAATGCTGGGACAGGTGGAAAACGGTGAGAAGATTGATGTGAAAAAACTGTTTTTCAGTGCATTAAAGACTCCGGCATTTATTGCAAGTATCCTGGGAATTATTGCAGGATTATCGAAGGTGATCCTTGCAGTTTTAGACAGTCCTTTCGGAGGCGTGTACCAGAGTGTGGAAAATATTCTCACCACATCTGTGACTGCCATTATTTTACTGGTAGTGGGATACAGCATGGAACTGAATGCGAAATTATTAAAGCCATGCATTGCCACGATCATCTTACGTGTATTGCTTCAGGCAGTGATGATCGCAGGAGTTCTTGTTGCTGTACATTATCTGGTAGGTGATGATCGGCTGGTCAATCTTGCAATTATCAGTTATATGTCAGCACCGGCCACATTCAGTATGCAGACTTTTATGAAAGATGAAGAAGGAAGCGCTTATGTTTCCACAACAAACTCCATGTACTGTCTGGTATCTATTCTTGTATATATAATTATGGCAGTGACAATCTACTGATCATGAAATCTGAATAACAGAAAATGAAAATTACCGCGGATTGAAATAGACCTGGCGGTAATTTTTGTATGTCGCAGGAAATTACTTCGTAATGTACCTGTGATATATAGTGCTCCGCATGAGGCGTAGAATCCTGTAAACGGGAAAGGGGTTGCAGATATTTAAATAATTTGGTAAAAACAACTAAAATATATTGAATGATGGCAAAAAATATTGTAAAATAAAACGAAAACAAAGACTTGTGGAAAGGGAGCATACGTATGGAGAAAAGGTATACGATTGGTGTAATGATCGGAAATGCAAATTCACCGCATACGATGAATCTGATGCAGGGTATTTTTCATGCAGCTAAGTCTATGGACGTAAATGTTCTGTTTTTCTTGGGATTCACAGTAGTTATTACTATAAATCTTATTTTGGCGAAGATACGGAAGATGATTATGATTATCAGTTCAATGTAGTTTATGATTATCAGGCGTTCGCAGATGCGGATGCATTGATTATTGCATATGGTTCCCTTTGTATTTTTCTGGACGAAAAAGAAAGGAAAACGTTTCTGGACAAATATAAGGATAAGCCCTGTGTTCTCGTAGAAGAAAGAGACCATTCAGGAAAAGCTACTTCTATTATAGCAGACAACTATCACGGTATGTATGCTGTGGCAGAACATCTGGTGAGGGATCATGGATATCGAAGATTTACTTATCTTGCAGGACCTCATGGAAATACAGATGCCAATGAACGGCGTCAGGCGGTCTTTGATGTAATGAATGCATATAAAGTTTCATTTGATGAAAGCAGGGTAGCATATGGAGATTTTTCGTCCTGCGTTCAGCAGCAGGTGAATCAGCTGCTGGACGATTTTCCGAACATGGAAGCAATGATCTGTGCCAATGATGTAATGGCAAAAACCGCATATCAGGAATGTACCAGAAGAGGTATAATAGTAGGGCGGGATATTGCTATCACCGGATACGACGACTGGGAACTGGCCAAAACCATGAATCCGCCGCTTACAACGGTACTTCAGAATGCATTTGACATGGGATATATGGCAATGATCGGTGCTGCAGAGCTCTGCAAGGGAAAAAATGTCATTCCGTTGTAGTTCCTGCAAAGATCAGGATCCGTGAATCCTGTGGCTGCTGTAATATCAAAGAACGTCAGTGTGAAAATCTTATTCCAGCGGAAAAGGAAGAATGGAAATGGATATCCGGAAGTTATATGAAAGAGTTTCTGGAAGAAATACTGGTTGAAAATGCGGATATGTCTTTACATGGTAAGGTGCAGGAATATCTGCAGTCTATTATGGAAGTGGATTTCAGAACTTCCGGAAGTGAAGAAAATATAAAAAGGAGTTTGCAGAAGCTTTTTAACAGCGATATCAGCAAATGTATAAGCGGACATTCGCTGATTAAAGTTTTTGACAGATTTACAGATGAGTGTGTCCGGAGAGAACTGCAGAAAGAAAATGCAGATAAAAGAGCAATTGAAAACCTGTTACTGAGAAAAAGACAGATTCATGATAAAATTTTGTCGCATATTATAAAACGTGAAAAAGAAAAATTCAGTACATTTCAGCAGGAAAGCTGGTTTGTGCCTCTGATCTCGAGAGATATGCTGTGTCATATGGATGATGAACGGGAATTTTACAGAAGGTCGCTGGTGAAATTGCAGGCATTGGGTGCGGAAGCATCATATTTTTATATTTTTGAACATCCCACCGCGCATTTTCGAAATGAAGAATGGCATTGCCCCAAGCGAATGTATCTGACTGCATATCAGTCCGGTGAAGATATTATTGCATATGAAGAGGATAAAAGACCGGAAGTTGTCACGACATTTGCAGGGGAAGGGAAAATTACCCGCAGAAAGAATCATGCCCAGAATTATGTGGCTACGATTTTCTGCCTGTTTTCAGGAGAAATACAGTATGGAATTCTGGTAGCAGAGATTGATCCGGCTTATCTGTCTTTATTTTATCTGATCAGCAGACAGATTGGAAATATGCTCCGAATGTATCAGATGTCAGAAGAACAGAAGACTATGCAGCGGAAACTGGAAATACTGGTCAGAGAAATACAGGAGAAAAATGAAGTTCTGAATTTTATTTCCGAATCAGATGCACTGACAGGGTGTATGAACCGCAGGGGATTTATAGAAAAAACTCTTCAGATGAACAGAGACCATGAGGGAGAAGAACTGCTGATCTTATTTGCAGATCTGGATCATCTGAAAGAAATCAATGATTCTTTTGGACATATCGAAGGAGATTTTTCTATCAGACATTGTGCAGAGGTTTTAAAGAAGGTTGTGGGAGCAGATGGTATTGTGGGAAGAATCGGCGGAGATGAATTCTGCGTTGTCACGTTGGGAAATCTGAAAGATGGACAGCAGATCATAGAAAGGATCAGAGAAGAAAGTGATGCTTTTAACTGTACTTCGCATCAGTTTACAACTTTATAAATGATAGACTTGTTGATGAATCAGCTGTTTTAAGGCCTTTGTCATGGCATTTGATTTTATATGTGTTTCGATATTTTTCACGAAAGTGGCAAAAAATA
>ERZ857480.4865-NODE-7510-length-47211-cov-10.2039_pt1 | contig 47211 bp, 45 predicted proteins | sample MGYA00519767_ERZ857480 | MGnify/ENA primary metagenome ERZ857480 (study PRJEB31778, sample SAMEA3449210) | human gut metagenome | biome: human gut; feature: human-associated habitat; material: faeces | place: United Kingdom | collected 2010/2012 ...
ATTTGTAGTACACAAAAATGAAGAAAAGGCGGAGCAAAATTCCGTCTTATTTCATAGGCTGACCCTTAAAGAAAGAGGGCTGCGCCCTAACGGTTATTTTCCGTTAATGCGACAGCCCCCTTTTTCCCCGCTTCCACAATCGGCGCAGCAGTGCTTAATACAACGATCTCAATATGCTTCTTATTGTCACTGCTCTGGACTCTTTCAATCAGACCCTTGCTCTCTAGTTCCTTCAAGGAAGCCGATACATGGGATTTCGTCGATTTGCGAACCTTCACAATATCCGCCGCAGTGCGATACTGTGGGTTGTTATGCAGGAACATCAGAATATCGTATTCCATTTGCGTCAGCTGATATTTCACGCATACCTCCCGCGTAATCGTTTCATAACAGCTGGTAATCGTCTTATGCTGATCCCAAAAAAACATGACTGTCACCTCTCGTCTCTCTTGCCGCGATTGCTGCTCTTGTTGTTCTGCTTGTCTTTCTTGTTAGAACGTTCTATTTAGAACGATTATAATTATAGTGTGCGCTTGGTCTCTTGTCAAGCCCCAATCTGAAGAGCTTTTCAGGAAAAATCATCCATCTGTCCGAATCGATATGTATTGATTGGATACGTTCGAAACTCCGGATAGAAATCGAAACGCCGCGCCGGTTCTTTTTCGCCGGCGCGGCGTTTCTGTGTCTGTGATATCTGTAAGTTTATGTGTCTCTGGGCTCTGCAGCTGATCGATCAGCTCCTGCAGATACCGCATGGCATTAATTCGTGCGCTTCTCTGCCGCGCCTTCCGCTTGATCGGTAAGCTTGCTGCTGCGGTTCGCATCATCGACCTTTTCGCTTTTGCTGCCGCTTTGCTTTTTATCGTGCTGTTTGTCGGCGTCCTGCCCGGTCTTGTCGTCGTTCTCCTCGTCATGGTCTCGATCGCCGTCCAGATCATCCTCGAGCTCACCTACCAGACCCTGCTCATCCTTGACACCATCGTTGATGCCGTCATTGGCCGCATCCTTGGCACAGCCCGTAAACGCAAGCGCAGCTATCAACAGCATCGCAAGCAGAAACACCAGTGTTTTCTTTTTCATAAAAGCATGCTCCTTTCTACTGTTTCGTACAGCATTAGTTTGCCTGCTTTTCAAGAAATTATGTGTCTGAAAAAATCAATACATCCGAATCTCTCCCAGCGCGATCGCCACATGTCCTACCATCGTAACAAAATCGAAAACCGGAAGACCCGTCACCTTGCTGATTTTTGCAGCAAACGGAGGTAAATCTGTACATTCCAAAACAAATGCACCGATAGAGGCGTTTTTTAGAACTGCTGTCTTACTTGTAGTTATAATTTCCTCTTCGACCTTTTTCATGTCAAACCTTTCATCCGGTCTGTCAAAAATCTTGCTCCATTCCTGAGCATGCTCCAGCCCTAGAACTTCTACATGCATGTCATCGGTAATGCCGCATGCATGAAAGTGTTCCCTGGTCAGCGCAGACTTGTTTGCGGTCAAGATCGCTACAGTTCGTTCCCGCCCAATCAAATTCTGCACGAACGGAACTTGTAACAGTGCTGAACTGAAAATCGGCATTTTCGTTGCCACAGCCAACTTTTGCTGAAAAATAGCATTAAAGCCGCAGCTTGTTGCAATCGCTCGAATTCCTTCCTCTTCCTGCAATTTTTTGCAGATGGTAATCATATCTTCCAGCAGTTTTTCGCTCGGATGCGTGATCACGGTCTCTACGCAAGCACCGGGAACATGTACAAGCCTTACAGGAAACGGATAAGAATTTCGATTCGTGCTGTTCCCTGGGAGTGCTTCCAGCTGCATCAGTCCTTCCGGTACAAGCCCTTCTTCCCATCTCAAAATTGCAATTTTCGGTTGTCTGTTCATACTGCATCCCTCTTAGTTTTCCGGTGTGAAGCCTTCTTTTTTATTCTTCTTATCGTAGTAAATGTAGATTCCTGCGCCGATAGCCGGTACGATAATCAGACCTAAGATGGACATCAGCGGGTCTTCAATGAAGTTGTTGATCATCAAAGCAGCGAAAATGATGACAGTAATGATAACTGTTACAGGATAACCCCATACCTTGTATGGCTTTTCCAATTCAGGGAATCTGATTCTGTTGACCATAACGCCTGCAACTCCAAGTAAGGAACCAATCATGCCCAAGAATACAACTAATGTAGTCAGCTGATCCAAACTTCTCATCATAATCAGAATGCACGCGAGGATGCATTGTACGATTAAGCTCTTTGCCGGAACGCCTTTTTTGTTTAACTCGCCTTGATTTCTAAAGAAGTGTCCTTCATGTGCCATCGCGTAAGAGATTCTCGCGTATACCAGTACCTGACCGTTCAAGGAACCGATCATAGCAACCAGCATACCTACGACAACCAAAATGCTTCCAAAATTACCAAGCAGTCGTCTTGCTACCTCTGTTCCCAAATAAACGTTATCCGCTTCAATCATCGCTCTTGCTTCATCCATTGAGATGACTCTGTAGATTGCGAAATTAAATAATACATAGAACACCGTTACACATGCTACACCAATAATTAATGCCTTCGGTAAATCCTTTTTCGGATTCTTCATTTCTTCGCCGATATTGGTTACGTTGGACCATCCTTCATATGCCCATAAAGACGCAAGCACCGCGAAGGAAACCATGCTGATACCGCTCCATAAGCTTGCAGGTTCGCCTGTTGCCGTAACCGGGGTCGGGTCCAAGTCCGGCATGATGTTTCCCATGAAAAGTGCTGCGAGTAAAATAAGAATCATTGGCACCATCTTCGCTACTAAAGTAATATTCGCCATAATCGCAGCTTCCTTAACTCCAAGGATGTTATAAATCGTGAATAATACCACAAGCGCGACAGCAATCATTTTTACTTGTCCATTGGTCATACCCGGGAAAAAGTCAATCAGTGCAGTCGGAATTGCAATTGCCACCGCTGCGATAGAGCCCGGGCTGGCAATCAGCCACTGGCTGAATCCGTACATGTATCCGACAATTGGGTGATACACCTCATTTAAATAAACTGTCAGACCGCCTGCCTTTGGTCTGGAGGAACTGAGTTCAGAGAAACAAAGTGCTCCAAGTAAACTGATAAGACCGCCAATCAGCCAGCAAAGCAATGCGGTACCTACACTGTAATTTGCGCGCTGCAATACATAAGATCCCAGATAGAAAATACCGGAACCAATCATAATACCTGCTACAATACTGACTCCACCGAATACGGTGACTTCTTTTTTAAATTCGCCATGTTCTACGGCTTTCTTTTTTTCGTCAGACATAATATATCTCCTCCTATAAATTTCAATCTCGCTTTCGTACGAGTGGTGTCTCTATATTATTGCATGTTTTGTGCCAATTGTACTCATTAGGCGAAATTATGCAAAACTCTTCTCACTCCTTTTAGCAAAATCTTAACTTTTGTAGGGTTTTCAGCGAATTCTCTCCAGGCATATCGTAATATTCTTCCGTGATTTTTCGCTTTGCTTGCACTTCTTAAGTAGATGTTTTTTTTTACATCGTAAAATTATCATTTTACGACATTTTATTTTTTAATCAAATCTTCGCGGTTTTCTCTAATCAGCTTCTGTTTTTTAACTGGCACGATTCTTGCAATCTGTTGTGTTCATGTAAAATTATGACCACGCGAAAGCAAAAGGAGGATATTTATGAAAGAAATGTATCAACAGGACATTGATGCGATTCCTGGTGAACGGTGGTTCCCGAAGGAAAGTAACTTTGCGGGTGATATGCCTGAATATTGGGGAGATTGGGGTGTCAGTTCTGAAGTAGAGACATTAAAGGCTGTCTTAATGCGCCGTCCCGGCAAAGAGGTAGAAAATATCGATGCCGCAGCTGTGCGCTTTTCGGAAGAACCGATTGACGTGGAACTTATGCGTAAACAGCACGATCAAGTCGCAGCTTTATACAAAGCAAACGGTGTAGATGTTTATTATGTAGAAGAGCAGCGTGAAGATCGTCCAAATGCAATCTTCTGCAGAGACCTTGTCTTCATGACGCCGGAAGGAGCGATACTTTCTCGTCCCGGTATGGCCGCGCGTCGCGGAGAGGAACGTTATGTAGCACAGGCTTTGAGCCGCATCGGTGTACCGATTCTCAGAACTATTGCCGGAGACGGTATGTTTGAAGGTGCCAATGGTATGTGGGTTGATCGCCATACCTGCGTACTATCTACCGGCAGCCGCTGCAATCAAAGTGGTTTTACCCAGGTAAAGCAGGAACTCGAAAGAATGGGCGTTACCGTTTATCACATGCAGCAGCCGTACAGCAACATTCATATTGATGGACTGCTCAACCCAATCAGTAATGATTTAGCGCTCGCGCATGTTTCTCAAGTTCCTTACGATATTATCGACATGCTTAAAACGAAAGGCTATCACGTTCTTGAAGCACCGTCCAGAACAGAAGTGCGTGAGACCTTCGCATGTAACTTTGTAGCGCTCAGCCCAGGTCACATTGTCATGGCTGAAGGAAATCCGCGTACACAGGAGCTTCTTGAAAAGCATGGTGTCAAAGTAGATACCGTTGATATTTCGGAAATCATGAAGGGTAAGGGTGCATTGCACTGCATTACAGCATATTTAAAGAGAGGTTAAAGGAGAAAAAAATGAACACGAAAATCGATATTGACGCAATTGCCGGTGAACGCTGGTTTCCAAAAGAATCCAGCATCATAGAGGATATGCCTTCCCTTTGGGGCGACTGGGGTGTCGCCTCTGAGGTTGATGACTTGAAAGCGGTTTTAATGCGTCGTCCAGGCAAAGAAATCGAAAATTTTGATTGGGAAGCCGCTCGTTTTAAGGCTCCCATCGACCCTCAAAGATTTCGCGCGCAGCATGATGCTCTTGCGCAGGTTTATCGCGATCATGGTGTAACTGTTCACTATATCGAAGAGCAAAGAGAAGATCGTCCAAATGCACTTTTTTGCAGAGACTTAGTATTGATGACACCGGAAGGGGCAATTGTAACTCGTCCGGCGATGGAAGCACGCCGCGGAGAAGAACGATATGCGGCAAAGGCTCTGGCTGATCTTGGAGTTCCTATCATCCGCACAATTTGTGGAAGTGCGACCTTTGAAGGTGCTATGGTCATGTGGGTTGACCGTCATACCGCAATTTTGGCTTGCGGTGTCAGAACCAATCGAGAAGGTTTCGAAATGGTCGAGCATGAACTGAAACGCATGGGAGTAACAGAGGTTGTGCCAATGCAAGTGCCTTATGGCCATGCGCACATTGATGGCAACCTGAATCTTGCCAGCCATGATGTTGCTTTAATTCACGCTTCACAAGTACCTTACGACGTTTGCGACGTACTCAAACGAAAAGGATACAAACTGTTGGAATGCCCTTCGCAAACAGAAGCAAAGCAGAGCTTCGCCATTAATTTTGTGGCAATCAAGCCGGGACTTATCGCTATGCCTGCCGGAAATCCTCGCAGCCAGGAACTTCTTGAAAAGAATGGTATTACAGTCATTCCGGTAGAGTTTGACGAAGTCATGAAAGGTTTCGGCGCGATCCATTGCTGTACCGCCTTCTTGAAACGAGGCTAAGAAGTAAATTTTATCACATAAAATCATTTTATCATACACCGCAAAATCGAGTAGAAATTAATACTCACTTCTTCTCACACCGCCATGCGTGCCAAGCGGCGCACATGGCGGTTTTGTCATTAGAAATCCCTCGTTTGCCGCAGAAAAATCCACTGCCTTTCATAATGCAGTGTTCTGTCCATCTATAATTGGTAATTACACTAAAAAACCCCTCTCCGTGCTGTCATAAGCACCTGGAGAGGGGTTTTTCCTAGTTTCTGCTATATTTAATTTCTCCGTTGACAATGGTCATGTCAACGCGAATATCTTTGATGTGCTCGGGTTTGCAGGTATAAAGGTTCTCTTCTAAGACTACCATGTCCGCCAGCATACCGACTTCCAAACTTCCTTTGATCTTTTCATCGCGGGAAAGATATGCCGAAATTCTAGTATAACCTTCCAATGCCTCGTCAAGTGTTAACGCCTGCTGCGGATACCAGCCGCCTTCCGGCTTTTCGTCCAGATCCTTACGTGTGACCGCGGAATAAATATTCGGAAGCGGATTAAAGCTTTCAACCGGACAGTCTGTACCCATACCGAGTACAATGCCCAAATCATGCAAATCTCTCCAGTTATAGCTCGTTTTTATCCGTTCTTTCCCGATACGGTCTTCCGCCATGTGTAGATCGTATTCGATAAAAATCGGCTGAATATAAGCCGTAATATGGTTTTGAGCCATTCTTCGACAAATATCCTCATTTAAAATCTGCGCGTGGACTAAGCCATGTCGATGCGCGAAAGACGGATCTTTCGCGACAGCAGCCTCAATTGCGCGTACACCCTGATCGCAGGCTGCGTCCCCAATACAGTGCATGCCAACATCCGCGCCGGATAGGTGCGCACGTTCTACAAGTCGGAACAGATCAGAGTCGTCGCTGTACACCGAAAAGCCTTTTGTGCCTGCTTCATCAGAATAATCGTCCAGAAGCCACGCAGTTCTGGCGCCAAGAGAACCATCTAAATACAGTTTAACAAGCCCCAGTTTAAACCATTCGTCTCCCTGCCCGATTTGGTAACCGGCGTTGATGAACTCGTCATAGCGTTCCGGATTAGCCAAGGCGCATTGTTCTGTGATACGCACAGATAGCTTCCCTTCATCAATCAGTTCACGATATGCTTTGATGATACTATCAAAATTTCTGCCCGGCAGTGCGTCAAAATCGTCGGTCTGTACCGATGTCAAACCGACACGGTTCGCGTCTTCGCAGCTTCTCAGCAGCATTTCTTTGATACTTTCGATGGAAGGTTCTTTCATATTGCTGTAAACAAAAGTCATCATTTCGGAAATCAAGCCGGTCGGCTCACCATCCGCGTCAACCTCATAGTAGCCATCCTTCGGCTGAGGCAGCGCGCGGGTCAGTCCAACTTCCGCTCTTGCTTTGCGATTCAAGATGCAGACATGTCCACAGATACGAAGCGCGTAAATTGGATGTTCTTCCGATACCTGATCTAAATCTTCTGCGGTCAGCTTCTTGCTGTCGCTCCAATTATCATTGTTCCAACCGATGACTTCCACCCACTCTCCGGCAGGTAGATTCTTTTTTTGAATGTATGCCCGAATCGTTTCCATCGCTTCGGCTTTTGATTTACACTTCTCAAGGTCCACAATGGTCTTGTAGAAGCCGTAATTCAAAAAGTGCATATGGCTGTCATTGAAGCCCGGCAGCAAGATTCTTCCATTCAAGTCCACAAACTCGGCATCCGGAGCAGCCTCCTTGATTTCAGCGCTGCTGCCAAATTTCGCAATGCGGCCGTTTTCCACAAGAATTGCTTCCGCAACGGTTCTTGCCTCATCAAAAATATGACACTGTCCGTTGATAAATGCTCTTTTCATTGTATACTCCTTATTCTCCCATTCCTTCTCTTGCCAATCTGCTGATATCCAGTGCCGGTCCGATAGCAACGCCCGGTTTTGATTTCATATGCTCAATCAATTCCTCAAGCATATTTACACGGCTGATTCTTCCAATGCACTGCGGGTGCAGCACCAAGGTCATCAATCCGCCTTCTTCGTATAATCCATCAAATTCGCTCTGCCAGATATCTTTCACATAGGACGGTGAACAAATTCTTCTTCTTTCCGGCATCTGCAAGGTGAAGAAAAAGTGAGAGGTATCATCATACAGCCACGAGAACGGAAGTTCAACCAATTTTTTCCCATTTTTACCATAGTGATAGTACGGCCAGTCACAGGCCATCGTATTCGATGAGTATTCAAAGCCGCTTGCCATCACATTATTAATTGTCTCTTCTGTCAGAATTGCCTCCGGCGCGCGATATCCCAAAGGTTCTACGCCAAGCAGTTCTTTCATGATTTTTTTGGATTTCGCGACTAATTCTTTATCCTGCTCCGGGAAATATGTTGTCTCATGCAGATAGCCGTGATAGCCGATTTCATGTCCACGTCTTACGATTTCTCTGCAAACTTCGGTGTGTTTTTCAATGACCCAGCCGGGAATGAAAAAAGTCGCTTTTAATTCCTGTCTGTCAAGCATATCAAGAATTCTTGGAACACCGACATTTGGTCCGTACGCACCCTCTGCCATCAAATTCGGATTGTTAAGGCTATCCATCGTTCTGGAAAACCAAAAAGTCTCCGCATCTAAATCAAAAGTTAACGCCACACCCATTTTAACGCCATTTGGCCAATTTTTTCTCATTTTTTTCCTCCCGCTTCTCCTATTTTTTGTATACGCTTTCACCATCTATGTAAGTTTCCAGAATTTCAATATCTTTAATCTTATCCTTTTCTACCTCAAAAACATCTCCGGAAAGTAAAACAAAGTTTGCCTGTTTCCCAACTTCGATGGAACCGTACTTGTTTTCGTCTTTAGAAACATATGCACCGTTGACAGTATGCAATTTCACTGCATCCAGAACATCGAACGCTTCCTCCGGATACCAACCGCCCTCCGGCCATCCGGAAAGGTTCTTTCTTGTCACGTTAACCTGAATTGCTTCCATAACCTTCGGAGACTCGATCGGCAAATCTGAGCCTGCTGCCAAACGAATACCCATCTTGCGCATCGTGTTGTAGCAGTAGCTGGTTTTCATACGGTCACCGACTCTGTCATCCGCGATTCCCATGTCGGAGTGGATATACATCGGTTGAATCAATCCAATCGCATCCAGTTCTTTATACTTCTCAAAAATTCTCTCGTTCATAATCTGACTGTGAATAATGGAAGGGCGGAAACCTCTCGCTCGAATTTCATCCTTAACAGAAAGGCACGCGTCTAAGAAGGTCTCTACCGCAGCGTCGCCAATCGCGTGGATTGTCAAGTCAAACCCATGCTCTACCACACGTTTTGCCATGGCGCTCATTTCTTCCAGATTAAAATACAGACACCCTTTGGTATCCGGTTTATCGCTGTATGGTTCGTTCAATCCTGCGCTCCATGCTCCCAGCGAACCGTCTCCTAAGAACTTAATCGGTCCAACTTTAATCTTTCCAAATTCTTCCCATGAATGAAAATCAAACGCAAAAAATTCGTCCATCTGCTCCGCTTTGTGAATGCGTAACTGTAATACCAAATTAACCGGCATTTTACCCTGCGCAGCAAGCTCCAAATACGCTTCCCACAGAGTTCTCTTGTCACTGACAGATGTAAAATCTTCCGTATGCGCCACTGTGATACCGTTTTTGAGCATTTCCTTGCAAGAAAACTCCAAGCATTCTTTAATCTGGTTTTTGTCGCTCATTTTAGGCACACAGTTACCAATCAGACTCATGGCACTTTCAAGCATAACACCATTCGGAGATCCGTCTTCAAATCTTACCAGTTCCCCGCCTTGCGGATCCGGTGTATTCTTATCAATACCGGCGATTTTCATGGCCATAGAGTTGGCGACACAGATCGTGCCGCATCTTCTGGTCAGCATAATCGGATGCTTGTCTGAAATGCGATCAAGATCACGGCATGTCGGCCATACACTGTTTGGGTAAAGTTCCTGATCCCATCCAAAACCGGTAATCCAGTCCCCTTCCGGAATTTTGCGCTCTTCCAGATATTTTTTCATGACATCAACCAATTCATCAGGACTTTTAGTATCATAAAGATCTGCAGTAAATAATTCATAGATTGCATGATCTAAAAAATGTAAATGTGCGTCTACGAATCCAGGCAGAACATCTCGTCCCTGTAAATCAATGGTTTCACAATTACCTGCCGCTTTGCGCACTTCTTCTTCTGTGCCGACAGCAATGAACTTACCATCCTCAACTGCAAACGCTGTTACCAGATGATTATCCTTATCTATCGTTCTAATCTTTCCGTTTACGAATAACTTTCTCATACGCCCTCCTTTTTTAAGTTAGCTGCATTATTTCATTTGATATTAATACAAAGCAATTCTCATGCCAAAAAAAGCATTTCATCTCCTTGGTTCCTTTGTTTTCACACAAACCCTTGGATTTCAATGCTTTTTTCATCTTTTTCTATGCTATCACTTTCGTTTAAAGCAGATTTTTATTTCTTTTTGTGTATATATTTTTTGTTCTCGTTAAATTTTTTTTACACAAGCAAGATGGATTGCGGATCCAACTGATACTCCTTCATTTTGTTGTTCAGGTTTTGCCTTGTTAAACCCAGTTTTTCTGCCGCTTTGGAAATATTTCCGCATTCATGGAGGGTTTCCGTAATCAGATCTTTTTCATACGCTTTCACCGTTTCTTTTAAAGTCCCCTTCAAAATCGGCGTTGGAGCCTCCTTGTGCGGCGGTTCGTACCAACTGATATCTTCCAGCTTAATAACCGGACCGGAAGCAAAATTAAAACAGCCCTCAATCGTATTTTTCAATTCTCGTACGTTTCCGTGCCATGGATAATTTTGAAAAAATACTTCTGCTTCTTTGCTAAGCCCAAGGATATTCTTTCCGAATATTTTATTGTATTGTTTAATAAAGTAAGCGGTCAACGCTTGAATATCTCCGCTTCGCTCCGAAAGCTCCGGCAAATCAATCTGCACGACTTTCAGTCGATAATACAAGTCATCACGAAAAGCGCCTGCCTGTACCATCTCAAAAAGATCTTTATTGGTTGCGGCAATGATCCTCACATTTACTTGGATTTCTTCCGAGCCGCCGACTCTCATGATCGTACCGTTTTCAATCGCTTTCAGAAGCTTCGCCTGCAGATTAAAATCCAACGTATTGATTTCGTCGAGAAACATGGTCCCTCCGTCAGCAGCCTCTAACAGTCCTTTTTTGTTTTCAGCTCCGGTAAAGCTTCCCTTGACCGTACCGAACAGGATGCTTTCCAACAGATTCGCCGGGATCGCTGCACAATTCTGAGAGATAAATTTTTTGCTGCTTCGTCTGCCGGAGGTATGAATTGCTTCCGCGACCATTTCTTTTCCCGTTCCGGTTTTGCCGTGGATCAGTACAGACGAATTCGTATCAGCGACCTTTTCAATAACCCTTTTGATTTCGCTCATACCTTCCCAATCGGATTTCATATCTTGAAGCGTATAGAGCTCCGTTTTATGTTCAAGCTCCAGTGGTGTGATATGTATGTTTGCAAATTTTTCGTTTTTTTCAATATATCTTGAGATCTCTGCTGCACCGATGATCTCATTGCCGTCAAAGATCGGAATCGTCGTATTGATCTCTCGAACTTTGTGTCCCTTATAAGATATGACCGTTTGTAAACAATTCGCTGTCGGAATGCCTTTTTTCAATGCCTCCATGATGCTGCTTGTGGAGAGATCCAATTCCGGATAGATCTCTTGCAGATGCTTTCCGATCACTTCTTCCTCCGAAAGATCATTGATGTCATGTCGATTATTAAAGTAATAGACTGCGATCGCATCCTTGTCGAAAATGATTGCAGCGTTAAAATAATTGTATAAATTCAGAATTTCATTTGCATTTTCCTTCAGTTTATTCATCATGCCTGCTCCTGCATACTTCTGCACTGTTGATCCGATGTTCTTTCAGTTTATTATTTAGCGTCTGTCTAGTAATTCCCATCTTTTCTGCCGCCTCTGTCATGCTGGAGGTATCGGCCAAAATCTTCATGATAATGCCGCGTTCAAACAGACGCGTACGTTCTTTGAGACTTCGCTCTGCCGCAGGCGCCCCTATGGCTTGTCTGCTCCCGCATTGCAGCGCTTTGACCGAATAACGATCCAAACAGTCCGGCCGCAATGTATCATTTTCACAAAGATTAAATCCTCCTTCGATTATATTGCGCAGTTCGCGTACATTTCCCGGCCACGAATATTGATAAAAAAGCCGCATGAGTTCCGGATCTGCCTCACGAATGCTCCGCCCCATTGTCGTATTGTAAAAATTGATATAGTATTCCGTTAAAGGCTCAATATCTTCTTTACGATTTCTCAGAGGAGGAATATTCAGCTGCACGACTTTCAATCGGTAATACAAATCCTCCCGCAGTCCGCCTCTCTGCATACATTGCAGTGGATCTTCGTTGGTTGCTGCAATGATGCGAACATCGATAGGAATCTCTTCTGTGCCGCCAATGCGTCGAATTTTTTGTTCTTCGATGGACTTGAGGATTTTAGCCTGCACAGCCAGATCCATGGAGTTAATCTCATCTAAAAAGAGGGTTCCGCCATTTGCAATTTCAAAAAGACCCGGTCTGTTTTCCGCTCCTGTAAAGCTGCCGCGCGTCGTACCAAACAGAATGCTCTCGAGCAGGTTCTCCGGAATCGCCGCACAATTTTGCGAAAGATAACGTTTGTCTTTTCTAACACCTCCATTGTGAATCGCTTTAGCCACCAGTTCTTTTCCTGTTCCGGTTTCTCCGTAGATCATTACGGTGGACTTGGTTTTGGACACCTTCAAGATGCGTTCTTTCAGCTTCTGCATAGTTTGAGAAACAGAAATAATATCATCCAAATTTTGTGAAATAGTTTCAGGCTCAAAAAAACGAATATTTTCCATATTGATATTCAGGTATTTTTCCTGTTCCGTCAAATACATGAATATCTCTACAGCACCAACAATTTTTTTGTCATCAAAAATCGGAAGCGTGCTGCATACGGCCCCATATCGTTCACCTTTGTAGTTTACCAGCTTCTGATAATGCTGATGCATCGGGATGCCGGTATTGATCACCTGCAGTAAGCTGCTGTTTTGCTCATGGATCGTTGGGTAGATCTCAAAAATACTTTTACCGATGATCTCATTCTCCTCAAGCGTATTGATATCCGGTCTGTTATTATGATAATACTCGATAACGCAATCTCGATTTACCATGATGCCGCCGTCGTAAAAATTATATAAACTCAACAGCTGATCCGTATAATCATGCAGTTTCATCTTTCCTCCATTTGGAAAAAGCGGTTTCAAAAACCGCTTTCGAATGATTGTTTCTTCTTTTATTTTACATGATGTTGTTGTTTTTTTCAAGAAGATTTTACATTGTCATTCTTCCTCTCATATATCAGCGCTTGATTTTTGTGACGTTTATCCGGCAGCTGTGCGATCACGATCGCTGCAATGATGAAAAGCACTCCGATGAACTCTTTCAAAGTAAATTGTTCATGCAGGATCAATACCCCGCAGATCGCGCTGAACACGGATTCCAAACTCATCAAAAGCGCTGCTATCGTTGGATCTGTGTACTTCTGTGCAGTAACCTGCAGCGCATAGCATATGCCGATGCCCAAAACCCCACTGTACAGAATGCTGATGCTGCACTCGCTGAGCTGCACCAAAGTCGGTTTTTCAAAAATCAACGCTGCAACAGCGCAGAACACGGAACCGGATAAAAATTCCACACAGGAAAAATGCAGCCCTTGCAGTTCATGCACATATTTGGAGACTAACTGAATATGCACTGCAAACAAAAGCGTACTTAACAGGATGATCAAATCACCCTTTTCCATCCTGAATGATTCACCCATGCATAGATTGTACAAGCCGATTGTTGCGAGCAGGATCCCCCAAATGACATTGGGCCCCGTTTTGATGTGAAAGAGCAAAAGTCCGGCGATCGGAACGAAGATAATGTAGATTGCATTCAAAAATCCTGCTTTGCTGACTGTCGTATAAGCAATACCGATCTGCACCAAAATGGATCCGCCGATATTGACAATGACGCAAAGCGGCGCGACGATAAACAGCTTTTTAAAGTATGTCTTTCCATATTTTTCAAGCAAACGTCCTTCAGCAGCTGCTTTTTTTTTTCTGGCATATTCCATGAAAGCGATCAAGATCAGCAGCGTGATGCCCCCTGTAAATGTACGCGCGCACATAAAAGTAATTGCCCCAATCCGCTGGGCTGCAAACTTTTGAAACAAAAAGTTGCAGCCCCAAATCGCGGAAGCAATGACAAGCATGATGTTGGACATCATAGTTTTGTTATCTTTTTCTACTTCAGCCATCTGTTTATTTTAACGCCTCCAGCGCCTCTGTATAAGGCAGGTCGAGTTTCTCTGCGGTTTCCAGCATGGTCAGTTTACCCGCGTAAGTGGTCAGACCTCTTCTTAAATGTTTATCGTCTTTGAGTGCCTGCGTGACACCTTTGTTCGCGATTGCCATAGCAAACGGCAGCGTCGCGTTGCAGAGTGTGGTAGAAGCTGTCTGTGCAAAGGCGGACGGAATGTTGTCTACACAGTAGTGAAGGATTCCCTCTTCATAATAAATCGGGTCAGTATGAGAGGTACTTCTGCAGGTTTCTACCGCGCCTTCATCATCACAGGCTACATCGATAATCATCGCGCCTTTTTTCATCATACGCAAATCCTCACGATTGATCAAATGATCCTTTCTGGTCTTAGGCCAGAGAATGCAGTTAATGATAACATCTGATTCTTTGAGGCACTTAACCAGATTTTCTCTATTGGAGAACAGGAATGCGACATTGTTCGGCATGACTTCCTTGGCTGCCAGCATCGCTTCATAATTAATATCCAGCATGTTGACACGGTTACCGAAAGCGGACGCCAGCTCGCAGGCTCCCAAACCGGAATGTCCGCAGCCGATAATGGATACAACCGGAGCCTCCGCGCCGCAAACATTTGCAAGCAGCTTGCCTGCGCCGCCGTTCGTTGCCTGCGCGAAATGCAAAGCGGCAAGGAAACCGCCTTTACCTGCAAGCTCGCTCATCGGGCTCAGCAACGGCCATTGTCCTCTGTCATCGGAAATATCCTCATAAGCGATACTCGTACAGCCGCTTGACATCAAGGCTTCGGTCTGTTCCTTGTGCGCATTGGAGTGGATATAGGTAAATACGATGAGATCCTCTCTGAGATATTGAAATTCTTCCGGAAAAATCTCTTTTACCTTGTAAATCATGTCAACCTGATTCCAAACGTCTGCCGCATCAGCAAAAATTTCCGCGCCTGCTGCCTGATAATCCGCGTCGCTATATCCGCTTCCGACACCGGCTCCCTGTTCTACATAGACCTGATGTCCTCTTCTAGTCAGCTCCGTGACCGCAGACGGTACTGCCGCGACTCTGTATTCACATTCCTTAATCTCTTTTACAATTCCGATTTTCATTTTGTCCTCCCTGTTTATATTCCGTGCTCGCTCCGCAGCGCGGGCACACTGATTTTTAAGTATATAATGCAATAAACATGCCATCACCATATTTGTGGAGCGTTATCTTGCACTCTTTTTCTCTGCAGCCTCGCTTCGGAATCATATTTCTCATAAACTTGGAATTCCAATGTTTTAAGGTGAGTTGCATAGACAGTGAAATCTGCTCGTGCACCTTCGCGGCTTTATCTCACAGTATTTCTGTTTCGATATCTCTTATCGCGTTAAAAAAATTTTCGTTCTTGTAAAACTTTTTTTGCAAATCAAAACGCAGGTCGCAAAATTTTCTTTTCACGCCTGCGCCTAAATGATGTATGCTGTTCCTGTTTATCACAGGTCTTTTATTCACTCTTAATCGCTTCCAGTGCCGGGATCTTCACGGCTTTATTCGCCGGATAGTAGCCGGATACCAGTCCGATGAAGATGGAGAATACGATCGCGAAGAGAATCAGCCACAGCGGCACGATCGAAAGCCGTGTGATGTTTTCGCCGCCGAAAACTGCCAGCTTGAACGCATCCCAAGTAAAGCCCTGTCCGATCGATATGATATCGATGAGCCACGAGATCATCACACTGACGATACTGCCCGCGATGCCGCCCAAAAGTCCGATCGTACCGGCCTCCATCAGAAACAGTGCGCGGATGTCACGGATGTAGCAGCCGAGCGATTTCATGATGCCGATCTCCTTGGTTCTTTCGGAAATCGACATAATCATCGTATTCGTGATGCCGATCGCCGCAACAAAGAGCGAGATCGCGCCGAGTCCGCCAAGCAGGAGCTGAATCTGGCGGGAGCTTTTTTCGAGCTCCTCACGCATACTGGACATCGACCAGGTATTATAGCCCATATCCTTGATCGACTTCTCCACATCCGCGACAAGGCTGATATCCGTCACTTTGACATTCATGCCGCTGTAAGTGATTTTTGTCTGCGGCTGCCCGGTCGCCTTTTCGATGATGTCCTTCAAGGTCGCGGTGCTGACCATCAGCCCTTCTGAGGTTTCATAACCCCTGCCGTAATCCTCTTTCACGATACCTGTAATCTTCATCTCACGCTGATAGCTTGTAGTTTCATCGAGCTGAACCTCCAGGATAATCGGTGTTTTGAGCGGATCGAAGTAAGGGTCATCCGGCCCCTTAGTCTGATTGCCCTGGTCATCATACTCACCCCAGCGGTCCACCGTGTTGCTTCCGTCCGGGAGCAGAGTATCCTTAAACGAATAGGCAAAATACTGCCCCGCCACGCCCTCATCACGCCCGCCTCCGGCCGTGATGCCGTCAAGGAATTCGTAACCCATGGCTTCCAGCGCGCTCGTATCCACACCGACAAGCGTAGCCCACTCCGCTTTATACCGGTTATTCAAACCGGCGTACAGATTGACCGTATAGTCGCAGTTCATCTTCGGCATGACAGCCTGCACCCCGTCGATGCTACTGAAGGTTTCCACCGCCGCGTCATCGAGCTTCATCTCCTGGCCGGTATTCGAGGTTCCGGAAGAAACCTCGATGATCGTCAAATCGCCCATATTCTGCAGCATCTGGTTCTGCGACTCCGTCATGCCGATCCCGATGGATACCATGACGATGATCGAACAGCAGCCGATGAATACGCCAAGGACGGTCAAAAAGGTTCGTCCCTTTCTGCGCTTGAGGTTTTCGGCGCACATTTCCCATATATCCGAAAATCTCATAGGCTAGCCCTCTTTATGATTCGAGGTTTCTTTGCTGCTGTCAGCTGCCGCGCTGCCGCTGTCAGACGAAGTTTTCATTTCATCGTCCCAGCTGTCCCAAAGCTCCTGCTCTTTTTTCGCGGCCTTTGCTTTCTTTCTCTTTTTGAGAACGATCAGCGCCGCAATTCCGATTGCAGCCACCGCGACAATCACAATCCACCACGGAAATCCGCCGGTTTCTTCTCCCGGATCATCCATGCCGGGATCGTCGGTACCTGGGTCATACGGCGCGGCTTCCTGTACGTTCATCGTTACCGGGAAAATGCGTGTCTTGGACTCTCCGTTCGCGTCCTCGTAATTAACGGTAATCGCAAAGTCAACCTCTCCGGTACTGTTCGGCGTGAGCGCAAAAGCGATTGTGCCGTTCTTGCCGGCATCCACATTGCCGATGGTCTGGATCGGTGTCTGCGTACTGACATCACCGTCCACTACAGCCTCGACATTAGACATGATGACCTTGCTTTTGTTGATATAGTTCATCGTAACGGCAACTTCCTGCCCTGCCTCGACGTAGTCCGGCACGACCGGATTGGAGATTTCAAAGCGGTCCGGTTGGTAAAGCGGTACCGAAATCTTCACATCGGAGGAAGCAGAAGTGCGCTTCTTATGATCCAAATATTCGTATTTGAAATTGATGGATACATCCTGCGCGGTATCCACCGTCGTATTCGCAACCTTCATCGGTACCGTAACGGTCTTGCTCGCGCCTGCCTTCACCTTATCATAGAAGAAAGTATTGGAGGAGCCGTTGATCGTCAGCCCTTCGCCCCCGGTCACAGTAATCACCATGTTTTCTACGTCAACGGTGCTGCTGGTATTGCGGAACTTGAAGGCCAGGTTGAATTTGGAGCCAGCTGCCACACTGCCGCCGCCGTAATGAAAGCGGGATACAATAATGTTCGGCAGCGGACTCGCTGTTGTTTCATCGGTCGTCTCTTCGGCTTTTTTCTTCACCTTAGCCGGAATTCCGATTCTGGCAGAAGCCTCTCCGGCTGTTGTGGAAACATTGTTATAGTATGTAAATTCCAGCTTCGCGTCTAAATACTGGTTGACACTGGCTACCGGATCGAGCACGCGTACCTTGACCTGCGCCGTCTCTGTCCTGCCGACACCGATGCTGTTCATCTGCACTGCGGAATCCTTGCCGACCACCAGCAGAGACTCAGACGGAGTGAAGGAAAGAATCGGATTGTTGATCGTTGTCCTGCCGATATTCTTGACCGAAACCGTCAGCATCAGCTCATCCCCTGCCTTGACATCGCCGGACAACTCATTTCTGGTCACGATCACCTTCGGTGTCGGGATTGGATCCGGCGTCGGCGCAGGAGTTGGCTCCACCGTCGGTTCGGTGTATTCCTTACATTCATGGATTGCAACTTTTACAGTTTTCTGATAGCTTCCTTTTACTCCTACCAAAAGTTCCAATGAATTTCCGACACCGCTATATGTCAACTCTTCTATTGTAATTTTTGCAGTCAAAGGACCACTCCCGCTTTTGTTTGTGTTCTCTACTGTTATTTTTCCGCCTATATTAAAACTGTCCGCAATACGGGAAACATCAATCTCGTTATCATTTATCTCATTTCCCTTATGTCCTAAATCTTTAATTTCAACAGTCGCATTAAAGGTTGTTCCTTTTGTAATGTAACTTTTTGTAACAACATACCCATTAACCGTAATGTCTGTTGTCGTCGTTTTCGCAAACGCCGCGCTCATCGCGCCCAGCGCAAGCATCAGCGCCATACAGAGTACAAAACCTTGTTTCAAATATTTTCTCATTTCTTTCCTTTTCCTCTCCTCGTCCTCTACTGATTGCCTGCCTGCTTGCTTGCAGCCGCGAGCTCGGCCTCCTGCGGTGTCCTGACATCGCTGATGATCTCGCCGTCCATCAGCGTGACGATGCGGTCCGCGTACTCGGTCATTTCCGGATCATGCGAAACCAGCACGATGGTCTGATGAAACGTCCGCGAGAATCTGCGGATCATCTCCATGACCTCTCTGGTCGTCTTGGAGTCCAGATTGCCGGTCGGCTCATCTGCGAATACGATATCAGGCCGCGATATGAACGCGCGGGCGATTCCCGCGCGCTGCTGCTGTCCGCCGGACATCTGTCCCGGGAAATGATCCATGCGGTTCTTCAGTCCGACCCGGCACAGCATCTTCTTCGCTTCCAGTTCCCTGGTTTCCTTGTCAATCCCTCGAAACATCAGCGGCATCGCGACATTTTCGACCGCGGTCAGCTCCTTGAGCAGATTATACGATTGGAATACAAATCCCAAATGTTTCTGCCGGAAGGCGGCAAGCTGGTTTTCCGTCATACGCGAAATGTTTTTTCCCCCGATGAACACTTCGCCGCGCGTCGGTTTTTCCAGACCCGCCAGCTGATTGAGCAGCGTACTCTTGCCGGAACCGGATGTTCCGAAGATACAGCAGATTTCCCCTCTGTTGATGGAAAGGTTGATGTTTTTTAAGGCGATGACTCTCTCCTCGCCCATGAAATAGACCTTGCTCAGATTGCGAATCTGGATGATCGGCCTGTCTCTTAAACTTGCTTCATTCATAAAATGTCCTTTATAATTCGTATTTGCCTTTCCCAAGTAAATCCCTTTTGCACTTTCTATTTTATCGCATCTTTCTTGCGAAATTCTTTAGACTTTCTTATTTTTTCTTTAGAAAATGTTCTCTTACGGTATTTTTACTCGTCTGTCGCTTGCAAAAGATCACAAGACCGCCGGAAGCAGAATCTCAAATTCCGTACTGAATCCCGGACTTGGCTTGTCCAAAAGTGTAATCGTACCGCCATGAGCTTCGATGATTTTTTTGGTAATGGCAAGTCCCAGCCCGCTGCCTTCGCTGCTGCGTGAATCTGTACCTGTCACAAAAGGCTCGAAAATCCGCGCTCTGCGTTCCGGCGCGATGCCGACACCGTTGTCCGCCAAACGGATTGCGATCGTGTTTGGTTTGTTTCTTTCTTCGGTTTCGACAATCTTAATACCCATGACTGTGCCGAGTGCGTTGTACTGCATCGCATTGTAGATAATGTTGTTCAGCGCGCGCGTCATCATCGGTTGATCGATCGCGCAGAGAATCATTTTTTCCGGAATCGAAATCCGCAGCGCGAAACCTGCCAGATTGATTTCATCATAACGCTTGGCGAGGTATTCCCGCAGGAATTCACAGACATCGGCTACCACTGGCTGCACGCGAAATTCCGGATGGTTGACCTTGTTATACTCATAGAAAGAATTCAAAAGATCGTTGAGTTCCTCCGCCTTATCATCGATCAACTGCAGATAGACCGCGAGCTTGTCCTGTGGCACCTTGCCATCCGCGATCGCGCGCGTATAGCCGCAGATGACCGTAATCGGCGTTTTGAGATCGTGGGAAATATCCGTCAGCAGCTTTTGCTTGTCCGCGTCAAGGCGTCTGCGCTCCGCTTCACTTTCCGCGAGCTGGTCCGCCATACGGTCAAAATTCCGCGCGATGGCCTGCATCTCATACGGCCCGTTGACCATGCCCACATGCGCGTCAGCCGCGCCGCCCGCCGCCATGCGATTGATCGCCGCGCTCAGTTGTATGAGCGGATTTTTGACTCGTTTGTTCAAAAAAAGAATGAAAAATGTGATCAAAAGCAAGCTGACCGGCAGCAGAACCCAGTAGATCATATTGGCTCTTCTTGAAACAGTTGTATAGTCATCGGCATGCCATTTCTTTGCCGCCGCCACGAGAATCCGACCATCCGGCATCGTATGCCGCAGAAGCTCCGCATCCTCCGGGAAGCTTCCGGTTAAAATGCTGTATTCGCGTGCGGTATATTGCATTTTGTTTTTTTGCAAAGGCCCGCTGATGACGTGATAATCCTGATCCAACAGCATCTGCTTTGTCTCCGTTTCGTCGCTGTTTTCGCGGTAGATTGTCTTGACTACCAGATATTCACCGCCGCTTTGCGCCACATCCAACTCATAGCTATTGATAAAGGAAAAGTCATCATAATCCGGTACGCAAAGCACCTCGTCGATATCCAAAAGGTAAGGGAAGTTTTTTTCATCACGATAGAGCAGCGATCCCTCCGGATCAAAGACCGCGAAACCTCCGTTTTTTCCAAAATAGCGAAAGCAATTGACCTTTTCATATTCTCTGCTGATCATGTGTACATCTTCTGCCGCGGCATCCATGTCCGGCGTCAGAAGCATATGATCGTAATAACGGTCACTCGCCCAAAATACAAGTAAGACACAACCTAGCACCGTCAGCGAAAAGCCGAAATAGGCCTTCGCGAAGAGTGTGACCAGTTTTCCTTTTTTCGCGTTAAACTTCAAAGCGATATCCCACCCCTCTGACAGTTTTAATATAGACCGGTTGTTTCGGATCTGTCTCTATCTTATCCCGCAGCTTCGAAATATGAACCATGATGGTGTTTTCATCGCTCTCAAAAAACTCCCCGTTGATGTTTTCATAAAGTTGTGCCTTGGTAAAGATTCTGCCCGGATTCTTCATCATCAAAGAAAGCAGCTTGTACTCCATCGGCGTCAAAGTAATCTGCCGATCGTTTTTCCAAAGCTCATGCGAGGAAAGATTCAAAAGCAGCTCGCCGCGCCGCAGCTCACTGGTCTGCGCGTCCGCGCGGCGCAGCAGGGCTTTGACCCTTGCCACCAGCTCCAACGGATTGAAAGGCTTCGCCATATAATCATCCGCACCCATGTTAAGTCCCAAAATCTTGTCCTGGTCCTGTCCCTTCGCCGAAAGAATCAAAATCGGCATCATGGTTTTTTTGCGCAGTACCTGCGTTACCTCAAGTCCGGTCATAGAAGGCATCATAATATCCAAAATCGCGAGCTGCGGATTGTATGCCTCAATTAGCGAAAGCGCCTCCGCGCCGTCCCCGCTGCAGAGGATCTCATAGCCCTCGCTTTCCAGATACAGTTTCATCAGATCGCGGATATCGACATCGTCCTCTGCTATCAAAATTCTGGCTTTCACTGTGCTTCCGTTCCTTTCTCCGCGTGCTCCGGCAGAGCCTGAATAAACGCAATCGCCCGCTCAATAACCGCTTCTCCAGTCTCGCCGTTTGGCCCGCCGTTATGAATTTCATGGTAGTAACCCGGCCATTCGACAAAGGTAAAACTCGTCGGATCCTGCAGCTTGGCAAATTCACGACTTCCCCGCACATCACAGATTTTATCCGCGCTTCCGTGCATCAAAAGGCAAGGCGTGCTTCTTGCCCGACCATTATCCTCATTGGTTCCCTTTTCCAGCGCTGTACCGATGGTAAACCCCTCGTAAGCGCAGAGCGCCGTCGCGTACGGATGTACCATCGGGTCGTTCTTATACGGTCTGACATATTCGACATTGCCCAGCTGGTTCTCCGGGAACTCGGATTTGATTTTGTAATTCGGCGCGATCTTTGACAACAGCTTCACCGCTGTCAGCAATCCGCCGCTGACCGGACGCACAAGGCGGATCCACGGCGCAGAAATGATATAGCCGGCCGGCACATCGTTATGGCCGCCGCGCGCGCGATAATCGAGCGTAATATTCCCGCCCATGCTGTGTCCGTACAGCACGATTGGAACGTTCGGATAAAATTCCCGCGCGTATTCGATCAGCGCGTCAATATCTCTAAGCACCTCTGCGCGCGGCGCGCAAGCTCCGCGCACGCCCTGTGAGCGTCCATGTCCGCGCAAATCCATCGACACGACCGCAATACCCGCGCGATGAAAATAGTCCGCCATGCGGCTGAATCTTCCTGCATGCTCTCCGATGCCATGAATCAGACAGACCACGTGCTTTGGATTATCACAAGGAAAGTGATAGCCCTGCACGACACAATTTCTCTTTTCAAAATCAAAAAGCTGATACATTTTTACACCTCCAAAAACTGGAAAATACATTTAAAGCTCAAAATCTTACATTTCAATACCAAAATACGACATCTTTTACTTTTTTTCTTTACTCTCGCTTCTTTTTGCGTTATGCTTTACTTACATCTTAGGAAAGGCTTAATGAGTCAGAACAAAGGAGGTAAGAATCATGGAACACATGGAACAAGTGGAACAAAACAGTCAATGTTCCCTTTGCGGAAAGCGGTATCATATTACGGCATTCCACGGCGGATATGTTTGTGAATGCTGCATTGATTACATTAAGACCCATGACTAGGATGAATTCATGAGCAGTATCATGGTTTGGCGTCATCGCAAAGGCACCCCTATGAAATCTATCATGCAAGTTCCCCAATCATTCTGCTTTCAATCTTTTTGAATTGCATCGAGCTTATGCAGCATACCTTCCGAAACAAAGCGTTCTGCTTGCCGCTGTTTGTCCCATGTCGGGCAAGCAGCGGCCGCGGAAACGCGAACGCGTTCGGCGTGCCCATCGGCTTTCTGCCTCTTGCTCACCGGCTTCGCTCTTCTTCCCCTGTCGTTTCGACAATGCGCGGCAGCCGCAGCGCCTCTCCACCGTCTATTTCACACGTCCGGCTCCCGCCTGTTTCTTTTTCGTTCCTTGCCCCGTTCTTGCCTGCCTGCTTGCCTGCCTGGATTCACTTTTCGCGCGGCGTTTCTCCTGATTCTGCTGTACGCGTTTTTGGTGCGCCGCGCGGCTGATTTTTTTCTTCGTCTTTGGCTTCATCACCGCGTAGCCAAAGCGACCGAGCGGTTGTTTTTTGATCCCGAAATACTGCCCGTGGACATAAGCCATCAGTCCGGCCTTCTCCATCTCGAATCGGCCTTTTTCATCGATGAGTTCCTCGTCAACATGAACGGCGACAATCTCCGCGACGAACATGTCATGCGACGGATATTCGTGAACCTCTCGTACTTTACACTCCAGATTGATCGGAGATTCCGCGATCATTGGACAGCTTACCTCGCCTGCGGCAAGCGGCGTCAATTTCATTTCGGTGAATTTATCAACCTCACGCCCTGACTTCACGCCGCAGTAATCGGTCGCGAAGGTCAATGCCTCCGTCGTCAGATTGATGACAAATTCACCGCTTTCCGCGATCAAATCATGAGAATAGCGAGATTTGCGCACAGAAATATAGGTCATCGGCGGCGTGGAATTGACAATGCCTGTCCACGCAATCGTGATAATATTCGGTTTTTCGAGGCTGCCGCAGCTGACCATGACCGCGGGCAGCGGCATCAGCAGCGTCGCCGGCTTCATTGTTTTTTTCATCTTCATTTCTCCTTGTTTCTTTTGCGTTAGCAGGCTTTACAGCTGCCGCAGGGCATACGCGCGCGGATACCGCACAGCTTTCCTTCTGTTCCCCGCGTCGGCTCAATCGCCGCGCTCTCCTCCATGACGCAGTTTTTGCAGAATTTCTTCAAAATACGCAGGCAGCGGCGCGTTAAATTCCATATAGTCTCCGGTGCGTGGATGCACGAAGCCCAGCACGCCCGCATGCAGCATCTGTCCCCCCTGCGTGAGATTCTGTTTTTTCGGTCCGTAGACCGGATCGCCGACCAGCGGATGCTTGATATAGGCCATATGTACGCGAATCTGGTGCGTTCTTCCGGTTTCGAGTTTTGCCTCAATCAGTGTATAGCGGCCAAACCGCTCCAGCACGCGCCAATGCGTGACCGCGCGTTTGGAGTTCTGCGTCGTCACGGCCTGCCGCAGACGGTTCGTAGGGTCTCTGCCAATCGGCGCGTCAATGCTGCCCTCGTCCTGCACGAGATTGTCATAAACAAGCGCTGTATACCTGCGCGTGATGCTGTGCGCGGCGAGCTGCGCTGAAAGCGATTCGTGCGCCATATCGTTTTTGGCAATCATCAAAAGCCCGCTGGTATCCTTGTCTATCCGATGCACAATGCCGGGTCGCACAACGCCGTTAATCGACGATAGCCGATCGCCGCAGTGATACATCACAGCATTGACCAGCGTACCGGTATAATTTCCGACAGCGGGGTGCACGACCATGCCTTTTGGTTTGTTGACAACCAGTACATCCTCGTCCTCAAAGACAATTTCCAACGGGATGTTTTCCGCTTCGATTTTGAGTTGCTCCGGCTCCGGAACACGAAGCTCGACGCGATCTCCGGCTGTGGTCAGATATTTCTTTTTGGTGCAGCTTTTGCCGTTTACCGTCAGATTCCCGCCTTCGATCAACTTTTGGATAAAGCTGCGTGAAGTATCCGGTAATAGCAAAGAAAGCACTGAATCAATTCGAGTGCTTTGGTTGTTTTCGTCTATGATAAAGTTATATGCTGTTTCCCGGTTCATGTTTTTCTCCTGCGGTTACGCCCTGCGTTTTATCAAAGAAAAAGATGTATACGACCAGAAACGCGCAGCCGACGCAGATACAGATATCCGCGATGTTAAAGACCGGCCAGATATGAAAGTCGAACATATCCGTCACATAGCCCAGCGCCATGCGATCGATCAGATTGCCGAAGCCTCCCGCGATGATGAGCTGCAGGGCAAGGCGCAGCGTAAAATGCGCGTCCTTATGTCGTTCCATGTACCATAGCGCGACCAAAAGCGCCGCAAACGGCACGACCGTCAAAAAAACGCCTCGTCCGGTAAAGAGGCTGAAGGCGGCGCCGCGATTCTGCACATAGGTGATCGAAAAAATGCTGCCGATGACCGAAAAGGTTTCTCCGACATACATCGTTCTTCGGATGAGCAGCTTCAAAAGCTGATCGCAGACAATCAGCCCGATAATCCATAAATACCTGAATTTTTTCATCTAATTTATCGCAGGCGTTCCAAGCTTGAAAACACCTGCTGCCTTTCTTTTCTGATAAGAGTCTCTGCCTTTCCCTGCCCGGCGCCTAAGGGCGGGCAACGATGGTCTTGCTCAAATCCGGCTTTTGTTCCGGCTCCGGCGCGGCGGCAGATTTCGTGGACTGCTCTTTGTCTTGCGCATCCTCCGTTTGCGGGATGTTCTTGCTCAGTTCCTCGCGAAAATCCGTCATGGAAGCCGGAAGGAAGTCCTGTTCAAAATCCTCCAGGATATCCTCGCCTACGAAGTCCAAACGATCCAGTTCTGTCTCCAGCATCGCCTTGTAACGACCGCGCAGCATCTCGACTCGGCTTTTGAGGCGGTTGCCCTCTGCCGTCAGTCTGGAGATGGAATCCTTCGCGTCCTTGGTGATCAGACTGGCTTCCAGCTCCGCGTTCTTAAGCAGAATCTCCGCTCTCCGTTCAGCGCTGGCGGCGATATCGTTCATCAAAGATTTGGCTGCCTCCAAAGTCTCATAGACGGAAGTCTCCGTAGACATGTGCTGATCCACATGGGTCTGCGCTTTTGCGACCTCCTCCTTGAGCTGCCTGTTCTCGCGCAGCAGCTTTTCCATATCGACAATAATCAAATCGAGGAAATCATCGACCTCCTCCATATCATAGCCTCGCTTAACTCTGCTAAAATCTTTGTTTTCTATATCTGCAGGTGTAATCATTGCTCCCTCCCTAAAAGATGATATAAACCAATCTGACCAGCACATTTGTTCCAAACTGGATGAGCAGCAGCGCGATCAACAGTGAAAAATCAATCATGCCTGTGTTAAATCTGCTCATAAAATTTCGGCATGGCGCGACGATCGGTTCGGTGAAGCGGATCAACGCCATATAGATCTTGCCCAGTGTGGTGTAGGTATTCGGCTGTGTAAACCAGCTCATGATCGCCCGCACCACCAGCGCGGTGCTGAGTATCTCCCCAAACGTATAGATTGCGTATACAAGTATTCCCTTCATCTCAAATCTCCCCTATTTCCAAGGATTTTTATTTGCCCCTCCGAAGTCAAAGGCGCTTCTGTCATCCTGTCCGGCTGCGATGTCCACACTCTCCGGCGCGAAGATGAAAATGTTATTGGCGACCTTCTGCACGTTCCCGTTCAGCGCGTAGGTCGCGCCGCTCAAAAAGTCAAAGATTTTTTTGGCTGTTTCCGTCTCGATCTTTTCCAGATTGATGATGACCGGACGACGGCCCTTGAGGCTGTCCACCAGCTTCGGACATTCATCGAAGCTCTTCGGTTCGATGACGACCAGCTTAAACGCGCTGGTTCCCGCGATTGAAATCTTCTGGCTGATCGGTACGGCTTTGTTATTCTCAGTTCCTGCAGGCTTTGGCTGGAAACTGCTTACTGGCCTTCTCGTTTCTTCCTTTGCGAGCTGAGCCTTGGCTGCCGCGATGTCTTCTTCGGTAAAATCATCTTCCACGTCTTCAATGCCGACTAATTTTTTGAAAGTATCTCCTAATCCCATTTCCGTTCCTCCTATTTTTTTGAATAATCTCTGGCGCCAAAGATGGAGGTTCCGATGCGGATCAAATTGGAGCCGTTTTCGATGGCAACCTCAAAGTCATTGGACATGCCCATGGACAGATATTTAAAATCCAAATTCGGATGCTGCACTTTGGCATATTCGTCATACAGCTTTTTGACTGCCGCGAAATACTGTCCGGCATCCTCCGGATTGTCTTCAAATGGCGCGATGCACATCAGCCCGCGGATCTTGACATGCGGGCAGCTCGCGAGAATGTCCCGGATCATCTGACCGGTCTCCCCGGTCGTGATGCCGAACTTGCTCTCTTCCTGCGCAGAATTGACCTGGATCAGGATGTCCATCGTAATGCCGTGCTGCGCGGCGCGTTTGTCGATCTCTTCCGCAAGTTTCAGCGAATCGACAGAATGGATCATGCATACCTTGTCGATGATGTATTTGACCTTGTTGGTCTGCAGATGCCCGATGAGATGCCAGCGAACCGGCTTGACAGCCTCATATTTATTCATGATCTCCTGCACCTTGTTTTCTCCGATGTCGGTGATCCCGCAGTCGATGGCCTCATTGATTTCCGCGGGGTCATGCAGCTTGGTCACCGCGACCAGCAGCACGTCTTCACCGCTGCGTCCGCTGCGCCGGGCCGCTTCTTGTTTCAGTTGATTGATGCGCGCGATATTTTCTTTAATCGACATTTTCTTCGCTTCCTTTCAATTCCTGAATTTTCTCTTGACTGCGCAGAATTTCATAATAGTTTCGCACAGTTTCTACCATATTTCCCTCCGCGTCCTGATACAGGTTCTTTTCCGCGACGGTAATCTCGCCGTCCTGCGAAAGGATTTTGACCGGAGTGAAATTATAGCCGCCGTATTTGTTAGCTACAAAAACGCCCTTTTGCCCGTTGACCTCCGTAATGCTGTCGGTTTCCAAAAGGATTCCGCTCTTGTCGGAACGGATGAGTTTGCAGGCTTTGGTGCGCAGCTTCTGAAAATTTGTATAATAGCGGTTGCAGGACAGAATCACTTGCAGCTTGTCCCCCTGCACTGCGGTGCTGCTGATTTTCATCTTGATCGGGCTTTCGTCCTCATCCCCAAAATCTACCAAAACCGTATTGTTCTCCTGGTAGTCTTCGGCTTTATCCTTCTCCAGCCAGCAAATAATATACCACTGACTGTTATCGACAATCTTAAAAATCGGATCACCCGCGGCTGCCGTCCCTGACACGCACTTGCGCAGGCTGTAGTCCGGCTCGCCCTCCTGCGTCTTTTGCTTCACCTTTTGCAGGAAGCTGCTGTCCGCGGTGGTCATCGTATCCGGGGTCAAAACCGACTCCAAGCCGTCATAGAAGTAGCTGACAATGCCATTTTCGCCGGAATAATAGCCTTGACCGCCGACCGTCACGATCCGGCTGCCCTTTCGCATCAGGCTGCCGCCGGAGATCACGCGGTCTGTCGCGCCGCCGCCATCCGCGGTATAGAGCCGTTCGTTTCGCACAAACAGAGCTTCGCTCTCTTCCCCGATCTGCAGGGAACCGTACTCCGCCACATAGGTCTCGACGAAAATATCGGAAACCTTTGGGACGATGTAAATGCACACATACAGTGCCAAACAAAGCAACAGATATATCAGTACGCCTATTCTGAATTTTGCTTTTTGATTCATCTTCATACTTATTTATCTTACCACAAAATCTCGTGCGTGACAACTAGCTGTCGCTGGTTTTGTGCACGATTTCTTCCAGTATTTTTCGTTCTTCTTTTGTCAGATCTTTTTGTTTTTCGACATAGTTTCGAAACAGATCCGGCCGCCGTTTTTGGGTCAGCTCCAGAGAGTTTCGGTACTGCGCAAGATGGATCAGCTTATGATTTCCGTTACAGAGCACCTCCGGTACTTCCATGCCCTCATAGTTCTGCGGTTTGGTGTACTGGTCGAATTCCAGCAGACCCGAATAAATCGACTCCTCGGTTGCGGATTCCTGCGCGCCGAGTACCTGCGGGATAAACCGCGCCACACTGTCAATCAAGACCATCGCCGGCAGTTCGCCGCCGGTCAGAATGTAGTCGCCAATGGATATCTCTTCCATATTCCACGCGTCCAGCACGCGCTGATCGACGCCTTCGTAATGTCCGCAGAGGATGACAAGTTCTTCCTCGCGCGCCATCCGCTCGATCATCGGCTGATCCAGCATACGGCCGCGCGGTGACATATAGAGGATATGCTTGTTCTCAGCGCGAATCGCCCGCAGCGCGTCAAAGATCGGCTGCGCGCTCATCACCATGCCCGGGCCGCCGCCGTAAGGCGTGTCGTCGGTTCTTTTATGCTTGTCCAGTGTGTAGTCTCGAATATTGATCAAATCAATATCCAAAATTCCTTTTTCTCCGGCTCTTCCCAAAATGCTGCTCTCCGTCACAGCCGGAAACATCTCCGGAAACAAGGTCAAAACATGAATTTTCATTCCGTCCGCACCGCCTCATCATCGATAAATCCCGGGATCAAGGCTACGGTGACGATTCTTTGTGCCATATCAACCTTCTTGACAAACTCCGCAACAGCCGGAATCATCGTCTCCTTGCCGCTTAGCAGGGTAATGACATAAACGTCCTGCGCCGCGCCCTGCAATACATCCTGAATCTTGCCGATCACGCTGCCGTTCTTCTCGTCGCGGACCTCGCAGCCAATCAGATCCCGCACATAAAAGGTATCGTCCGGCAGCTCCGGCAGATCCGCCTCGGTGATATAGATATCGCGCTCTTTCAGCGCTTCGGCCGCGTTGCGGTCATCTACGCCCCGCAGCTTGAGGATGACAATGTTTTTTTGGTAGCGCACGTTCTGAATCTCATACGGCGTGAAGCCCTTTTTTTGCTCCACGAGGATTTCTTTCAGCGCTTCATATCGTTCCTTGCGATCTGAGTAGGAGTAGACCTTGACCTCTCCGCGCAGCGCGACCGCGTTGACGATTTTTCCAATCTTAATTTTTTCCATGCTTCTTATTTTCCGTTTTTTCCCTTATGATTGCGATAGGCACATACCCGCGCGGTTGCCCGCCGATGCATGTGCCTATTGTTTTCGCGAAAAATCATGATGCTTTACTCTCTCATGATTTCTACTGTCACCTTTTTATTATTTTTTGTGGCCGCAGCCTTAACAACGGTACGCAAAGCTTTAGCAATTCTTCCTTGCTTACCGATGACCTTCCCCATATCTTCGGGTGCTACCCGAAGATGGATGACCGTGCCTTGTTCGTCTTCTGTTTCTGTGACTACGACACCGTCCGGGTTGTCTACAAGTGACTTTGCAATTGCTTCAACCAATTTTGTCATTAGTTTTCACCGTTTCCTTATTTTTCGATAATGCCTGATTTTACAAATAAAGCCTTTACTGTATCTGTCGGCTGCGCGCCGTTCGCAAGCCATTTCTTTGCGAGCTCCGCGTCAAGCTTGATGTCCTTCGGTTCTGTCATCGGATTGTAGTAACCGATTTCCTCGATGAATCTGCCGTCTCTCGGCGCTCTGGAATCCGCGACAACAACTCTGTAAAACGGCTTTTTGTGTGCTCCCATTCTCTTTAATCTGATCTTAACCATTGTGTAAATCCTCCTTAAAATAATCCTTTCAGTCTTTTATTTTTTTTCATAAAGCCGGGGCTGCTGAATTGTTTCATCAATTTCTTCGTGTCCTCGTACTTTTTGATTAAGCTGTTGATCTTGCTGACCGGCTGTCCGCTGCCCGCCGCGATACGCTTACGTCTGCTGGCATTGAGCAGAGACGGGGTTTTTCGCTCCGCCGGCGTCATGGAATAAATGATGGCTTTCATCTGTTTGAATTCTTTTTCGCCCTTGGCGATATCATCTTCGCTGATCTTGCCCGCGCCCAGACCCGGGATCATGTCGAGCATCTTGCCGATGCCGCCCATCTTCTGGACTTCTCCCATCTGATCCAGGAAATCCTCCAGCGTGAATTCGTTCTTTCTGAGTTTCTTTTCGAGCTTGGCTGCCTTCTCCTCGTCGTAGGTTTCCTGCGCCTTTTCGATTAAGGAAAGCATGTCGCCCATGCCCAGGATGCGCGATGCCATCCGCTCCGGGTGGAACGGCTCCAGCGCGTCGGCTTTTTCACCGACGCCGATGAACTTGATCGGTTTGCCGGTCACCTTCTTGGCAGAAAGCGCCGCACCGCCGCGCGAATCGCCGTCCATCTTCGTCATGATAATGCCGTCGATGCCAAGCGCTTCGTTAAAGCCTTCGGCCGCATTGACCGCGTCCTGACCAGTCAAGGCATCGACAACGAGCAGAATCTCGTGCGGTTTCACCGCCTTTTTGACTCTGACCAGTTCGTCCATGAGTTCCTGATCGATCTGCAAGCGTCCCGCGGTATCGACGATCAAAACATCATACCCCCTGCGTTCCGCTTCTTTTTTGGCCTTGAGCGCGATATCCTCCGCGACCTTGTTGCCGCGGTCGGTAAAGACCGGAACATCGACCGTCTTGCCGACGACTTCGAGCTGATCGATCGCCGCCGGTCTGTAGATATCGCAAGCCGCCAGCATCGGCTTTTTGCCGTTTTTTTTGAGATATGCCGCAAGCTTGCCGCAGGTGGTGGTCTTACCGGTACCCTGCAGACCGACCATCAGGAGCGTGGTAAATCCGCTCGGTGCATAGGTCAGCTTGCTGTTGGTGCCGCCCATCATTTCGACCAGCTCATCGTTTACGATCTTGATCACCTGCTGTCCCGGCGTCAGGCTCGCGAGGACGTCCTGCCCCATCGCCTTTTCCTTGACAGCGGAAACAAATTCCTTGACAACCTTGAAGTTGACGTCTGCTTCGAGCAGGGCCAATTTGACCTCCCGCATGGCGTCATTGATGTCCGCTTCCGTGAGTACGCCCTTGCCGCGCAGCTTTTTAAAGGTATTTTGTAACTTGTCAGATAAACTCTCAAATGCCATAAGTAATTCTCCATACGGTCCGCGCCGCAGAGTGCAGACCGCTAGACCATGCTGCCTCCGCCGGGGCTAAGCCTCCAGCGTGTTGATGATCTGTTTGATTTCTTCCAGTTTTACGGTCAGATCGCTGCTCGTTTCCGCAAACTCCGCGATCAGCGCGTCGATTTTTTCATCGATGCGCCCGATCACCGCCTCCGAACGCTGCAGTGTCTTGACAAGACCGAGCTTCTGCTCGTATTCCGCCAGCGCCTGCTCCGCTTTTTTTAAGGTATCATGCACTGCCTGCCGCGAGATGCCGAACTCCTCCGCAATCTCCGAAAGCGAATAGTTCTCCTCATGGTAGAGCGCCATGACCTCCTGCTGCCGTTTGGAAAGCAGCTGACCGTAAAAATCATATAATAAACTGTTCTCCGCGATGCTTTCGATTTTCATGCTGCACTGTCCTTGCAAAAATATCGGGTGTCAACAAAAGAACTTGACACCTTTGTTAGGATACCATAGTTCCCGCATGGTGTCAAGCTTTTTTACTTGAAAGAATTATTTTTTATTATGTAGGAAATATCGCATAGCGATATTTCCGGAAAATCGACAAAAGCACTTTGCGAAGTGGCGCTCATAGGTGAGCGCCATGTGCGCATAGAAATCTCTGATTTCGTTATGCGCACTTTTGTCCTTATGTAGGAAATATCGCTGCGCGATGTTTCCGGAATATCGACAAAAGCACCTTGCGAAGCGGCGCTCATTCATGAGTGCCATGTGCGCATAGAAATCTCTGATTTCGTTATGCGCACTTTTGTCCTAAAGGGGATTCCTGCTTCATCGCCTATTTATCGATCGGGCAGAGGTAGCTGAACGCAAACTTGCCATTGAGGTCGAGCAGCTGCTCGATTGCCTCCGCGCTCAAGCTGTTCTTACCGGAAGCCGCGCCGGCGGCCTGCCCCAAAAGCGAGGTCCAGTCAGAGGTGACCGGCGCCGTAAAACTCTCCACCGCGCAGCTTCCAAGCTCATAGGTCTTTTTCATATCCGCGGCAGCCTCTTCAAAGGTGCCGATCTGGTCGATCAAACCATTGTCCAGCGCCTGCTTGGCGGTGTAAATCCTGCCGTCCGCGAGTTTCTTCACCTTGCTGATCTTCATATCGCGGCCTTCCGCGACAATGTCGACAAACTGCTCGTAGGCCTCATCGACCATGCTCTGAAAGATTGCACGCTGCTCGCTTGTCATCGGCTCTACATTGCTACCCATCGCCTTATTCGCGCCGGAAGTGATCGTATTGGTCTTGATGCCCAGATTGTCCAAAAGCTCGCTGATATCATACATGGTCCCCAGCGTCACGCCGATGGAACCCGTCCAGCAGTTGCGATTGGCGATAATCTTGTCACAAGGCGCAGAGATGTAATAGCCGCCGGATGCTGCCATCGACTGCATCGAAGCATAAACCGGACGTTCCGTCTTTTTCTGATACTCCTTGATCTTAAAATATAGCTCATCGGAGGCGAAGACACTGCCGCCCGGCGTGTCTACATACAAAATCATGCCTTTGTTTTCATCATCCGCGATCATCGCATCGATGGCATTCAAAAGATACTGGTGGTTATAGGTACCACCCGCGTCCTCGCTGATCGTCCCCTCGATGTAGATGGTCCCGATGTAATCATACCCAAAATCCGTGCTCACGCTGTTATCGGTCGTGCTGCTGAGCAGCGTTCCGTTCAGCTTATCCGCCACCTTGTCAATCGTCTTCGTGCAGCTCGTCGCCAAAAGCACCATGCACAAAATAGCCGCGCCGATGATGATCAGCGCTTTGCCCCAGCCCGGCAGCGCGCCCCAGCCCTTTTTCTTCGGCGGCTGCGGCGTTCCTTGCATCCCTTGTGTCCCTTGTGTCTGCCCCGTAAACAGCTGCTCCTTGTCATTGGTCAGCTTTCCATCCGCGTAGTACTGTACCTGCGGTTCGTCCTGCGGCTGATTTTGCGGCTGCGCCGCTTGCCTGTTTTCTTGTTCCCTGTTTTCAAATTGATCCAAAATCTTACCTCCTGTTTGCTCAAGTCCGGCGCGTGTGCGCGCTCTTTTCTATTATTATAGCCGCAAGCGTTCCGGCACGCAACGCATTTTTGCACGAATCCTGCGGAATCCCGTCACCTGAGAAAATCTTAGCAGCCAGACGTCAGCAGCCTTGCTTGAGAAAATCCTCCGGTCCGGCGTCTGCAGCCTTGCTTGAGAAAACTGCTCCACCTTGGCGTTTCTATTCCCAGTCAATGGCAAGGCTTTCCGGGTCACGCGACTTGACGGAAATCGGATCTTCCTCGGTCCGGGCCGTTGTCAAAGCATTGTTCAGCATTTTGGCCAGCCGCAGGGCGTCCGCATTGGAGAGCACCAGCCCCTCCTCGGTATATCCACCCGGCTCAAACCCCGGCCGGATATATTCCCATACGATCGGCTCCGCGGCATTTACGCCTTGCGACAGATCCGCCGCATAGACCAGATCCGCGTCAAAATCAGTAAAATAGTCTCCGCTTTCCTCTCCCTGCTTCAGCTTAATGCCATACAATGCCTCCACCTCTTTCGGGTCATCCGGTTTATCCCCAACCCGCCAACGGTCAATCGCCACACGTACCCTGCCGTCTCCGCAGTCCGGCTCAAACTTCACATCCGCATCCGTACCGAGCTGGGGAAAATTTTCCGGGCATGTCATATGATAAATGCCCTGCTCCGCTTCCGGCTGCTTCCCCCAAAGACCAAGGAAGCCAAGCGGTGTATCGCTGTTCATTTCCTCTTCGCTGACAATCTGTGGGTCAAAATAAGGGCTGTATCTCCCATCCTCATGTTTCTGAATGCGTACGATCGCGATCTGCGGCTTGTCCTGTACGCTTGTCCGCACATAGACCTCTCGGTGAAAGAAATCCATATCCTCCGGCAGTTCGTAATCAGCGATGATCTCATAGGGCTGCAGCATGCCGAGTTGTTTGTTCAATGCTCGATCCAGTGCCGCGTCCGAAGTACGCACATACTCGCTTTGCGGCCGCAAAGCCAGCACACAGACCGCCAGCAGAATCAGGATCAGATTGCGCAGGATCTTTTGCCTGCGCGTCAGCGGCGGCAGCTTGCACGTCCGCCTGCTTTGTGTCTCACTCTGTTTCATCGAAATACCCCTTCTCCTTTAACTGCTCAACGCCCTCCGAAAAATCGAGCACGCCCTCCGCATGCTGCCCGAACTGGTCGAACCGCAGATAAATCTGCGGGTGGTCAGGATCCAACGGAAGTCGTATGGTGCCCTGCCGCAAAAACTTTTGTCCCGGTGCGGAGATACTATAGCACAGGATCTCCCTCTGCGTACTGCCGTACAGCTTCCCATCCGCGTTTAAGAAGCTTTCCAACGGCGCATAACTCATGAACGCCTCGCCGTCTTTTCCGGACTGCGTGTACACAATTTCCAAAAAACTCCATTCTTTGTTTCCATTCGTCTCAACGCCGTAAATATCGGTAAATTTGACCTGAAAGCCCACAAACGACACCGTCTCACCGCATTTAACATGAAACAAGATCTGATTGTTTCCCTCACTGTATTGCCGCTCAATGCCTGTTCTGGCATCGCGGTAATACCCCGCACGCAAATTTTTATAAACATCCAGCGCACCGATGCCGTATACAAACAGAGCCGCCACCATCAATATACTTGTCAGGACCCACAAGCGGCCGATCCACGGATCATGCGCCTTGTTCAATTCCTTGCCGAGTGTCTTGGCATCGCCCATACGCCGCACCGCCTCCGCTTCTGCCTCCGAGGTCGTCAGCCCGTCGCGCGCCGCAAGATACTCTCCCTCATCTTCCAGATGTGCCGTAAGCTCCGCGCGAATCTCGTCGTGATCCAAGCTGAAACGCACCTCGCGTAGGACAGCGTCCAAAAAAATTTCCCTTGTCATCATTTTCCCCCGATGTTTCCCCGCCGCAGCGCCATCCTCCTATACGCCCGCGAGCACATGCTGCACCGCCGCCTGAAACGTCTCCCACTGTTCCCGTTCCTGTGCAAGCTGCGCCTGGCCGAGCCCGGTCAGCGCATAATACTTGCGTTCACGCCCGACCTCGGTCCGTTCTTTGTACGAACGCACCCAGCCCTTACTCTCCAGCTTGTGCAGAATCGGATACAGCGTGCCCTCACTGTAGAGGAACGTCTTGTCCGAACGCTCCTCCAACGTGCGGATCATCTCGTAGCCGTAGCAGTCCTTCTCCGCCAGCAGACTCAGCACCAGAAGCGTCGAGCTGCCGCCCATCAGTCCTTTATCGATTTTCATAAGCCCCTCCTGTGTTTACAAGGCCTGCGCCGTCACCCATGCATCCCGGTCCGCATACCTAGAAGTTCTATGCTTTCTGTTTTACTCATTATACATAGAAGTTCTATGCTTGTCAACAATTTTCTAATATCGTTGTGAATAAAGATTCAATGCTTTCCATGGTGCTTTCATAAGGAATATTTTGTACTCTAAATTGTTTCGCATATTCCATAAGTCGGTTCAGTTCCTTATCTTTTCTGGATATATAGTTCTTTTTTACTGTATAAACTTTACATTTTCCATTCATCGTTAATCGGTGCGTATTATAGCCGCTGTACACTGTTAACGTAGGGACAAGGGGTTCTCTGTCTGTCAGACCATGATAATAAAATGCCTCATCGTGAGAAAACACAGCATTTGGACATCTTTGGTGAAGAATAAACAGTTCGCCGATCCAGGTATCCTTTTTTGTATATATGCCATGGCTGACATTTTCAAATTCTTTATTCATAACGTCACCAGCTTTTCGTGCTTATGTTATATTTTATATAAGCACGAAATTCAAGTCCATTGTGAAAAAAAGTATAGGAAGCGTTCCGGCACGCAACGCATTTTTGCGTGAATCCTGCGGAATCACAACAAAAGCATCTTGCACACATGGCGCTCAGAAATGAGCGCCATGTGTGCATAGAAATTGCTGTTTTCGTTATACTCACTTTTGTCCCTTTGTCCAGGTTCTTACACCGAAACGGCACTGTTTGAGTGCTGTTTCTGCAACCAGTTTCCCGTCCTGATCAAGGATCTGCAGTTTCGCTTTGTAATAATACTTCTTGTCTGCTTGTCCTTCGGTGTTGAGATAAATACCGGTTGTTTTGGTAAGCCTTGCGGCATAGCCGGATTTTTTCGATTCTGATCTGTAAAATTTGTATTTTACGGTATATCCGGCTTCTTTTACTTCCTGCAGCAAGCTTTTGAGTGCAGCATCCTGCTTGACAACTGCCTTGATATTTTTCTTAGGTGTTTTGCTTGTTCTGACAGTCAGCTTCAGATTGCCGGCGGTTATTTTGATTGCCTCATCGATTTGCGCTTTTGTCGGTGGAATCCTAGAGAAAGTGACCTCCACCTTGTCTCCGGTCTTAAGGCCTTTGATCTTATGATCGGAAACCTTAACTTCCTTTCCGTTAAGCAGCACCTTCTCAATCTGCGTGTCTGCGTCCGGTGTGATCACCAAAGTACTGCCATGGTCCGTAAGATCGGTCTTGCCGCCCTCGCCGGTTATGATCTCCGGCTTCTGTACCGGAACATAAGAGCCGCCGGAATACTTTTTCGTGAAAGGTATTGTTTGCGTATGGGTTGCAGTATCGGCTGTAATGGTAATCTCCTTTGAAAAAGAATTGTAGCCGTCTGCTGTAGCTGTAACTGTATACGTTCCTGCTTCTAATTCTTGCGTGTTGCCTGTGATTTCTGCGTCATTTACCTTGATCACATGATTTGTGAGATCTGAAGGCGTAACAATAAAGGAAACGCTGTATTTTGGCTTCGGTAATATCGGACTGTTTCCTTCTTCAAATTGATAGTCGCCTCCGCCCGCTTTGACTTCCTTATAAAAAGCTTCGCTCTTCATGTATTCCAATACTTTCGACGTGCCTGCCGAAATATTACTTTTCCCACAGGCTAAGACATTTTCTTTCTCTACAAAATAGTTATTACTAAAGTTTGATGTTTCGGACTCTATTTTTCCAGCGATTCCGCCAAATCGCCCATAAGGAGGAGTTGCAGTATAGTTTGACAAGCTAATCTCTCCGGCGAAATAACAGTGACGGATTTTCGCTCCGTCGCTTACCGTTCCTGCAATGCCTCCAATATCTTCTATCCCTTTTCCGATTGGTGTCAGGTTTCCCTTAAAAAACGAATTCATAATTTTTGCATTTGTGCCCAATTGACCGGCAATTCCGCCAGCATGTGGCGCATTTACCTGCAGGTCTCCAATGTTTGAGCAATACCGAATTTCCGAATTACCGGTAATATATCCGGCAATTCCGCCTAAATAAAGGCTTCCCATATCGTCCGTAACCGTAATAGCACCGCTGCTCGCACAATACTCTATCATTGTGTCTTCCGCATAGCCGCACATTCCCCAACAACCATAAACATGCTTTCCATTATTTGTGAATGCAACCTCTGATACACAGTCAAAAATTTTGCATCCTGCTGCATATCCTGCCACTGTGCCAAAACAGGTGTACTCCTTGTCAGTGGTTACATCAAGCTTTCCTTGTATTTTCAGACTGAATACTTCTGCATTCTCAATATAGCCAAAAAATCCCCCGACCGCTTTGATTCCATACGAAGATGAAAAGTCAAAATTGGAAATCGTATGTCCGTTCCCGTAGAATTTTCCGCTAAAATAATGTTCCACTTTACCGTTATCATCAGCGCATCCTATCGGCGTCCACGCAACTCCTGTCATGTCCAAATCTGCTTCAAGGCTTACCACCGCATCAGTTTTAGCATCATAGTCGCCCTTATTTACCGCCTCCGCGAACTGCTGCAGTTCTTGTACTGTTGTAATAACTGTTTTGCTGCTACGTGCGCTTTCTGTTTCTTCTGCCAGCGCGATTGTCGGCATCAATGTCAAAACCATGCAGACTGCCAGCAAAAGACTCATCATTTTCTTTTTTGTTTTCATAACTATCTCCTCTCATAAATTCTATTTGTTTTTATATCGAAGCTCCCTCTCAAGGATGGAAAACCCAATACTCTCACATCGCTTGATTTCTGCACGCAAAAAGGCACACCCCACCCGCGGCAAAACGGGCAGAATGTGCCTGTGTGTGTTTTATATTATCGCCAATCAGAAAATGCGCAGTATCAGCTTGCTTGCTTGCTTGCTTGCTTGCTTGCTTGCTTGCTTGCTTGCTTGCTTGTAGATTATGGTTCGTGTCGTCATACTTGTCAACCTCGGTTTGTGTACCATCCTGCAGATATTACTTCGACTATAAACTTCGGTATCCTCTTTTTTTTCGTCAAGTTTTCGTCAAGGCAATTTGAAAGAGGCTCCTGAATAAGAATACCACCGTATGAACAATTTGTCTATCCTGCAAAAGTATGACGACCGCGTAAAATTTATCTTTTTGAAGCATCCTCCCACAAAAAATGTGTTCCCTTTTGCTTGACAGCGTACTATGACATATGATACACTTAACACACAAAGAGCAGCATGCCGCGTACCGCCTCGCGCAGGGTGCGGCGCGGCCGCTAAAGAATCTTGACAGAAAGGGGAATCAGCATAGATGTTACAGCTAGACTTAAAAAGCCGCAAGTCCATCTACGAGCAGGTCATGGATCAGCTCAAGGAACAGATCATGACCGGGCAGATGGCAACAGGGGAAAAACTGCCGTCGGTGCGTGAGCTTTCCAAGTCCATCACCGTCAATCCGAATACGGTGCAGAAGGCTTACCGCGAGCTCGAGCGGCAAGGCTACGTCTACACCACCAGCGGTGTCGGCACCTTCGTCGCGGATCGCAGTGAGATTCACGCGGATCTGCCGGCGCTGCAAAAGGCGCAGGAAAACCTCGACGATGCCTTTCGCCAACTCCTGTTTTTGGGAATCGGCTACGAAAAAGCAAAGAATCTGACCATGCAAATTATCGAAAGGAGGCGACCGGACCATGATAAAAATTGAACATGTGACCAAATATTTTGAGGACTATCCGGTCTTAAACGATCTGAGCTTAACGGTTCCGAAGGGTTCCATCTACGGACTCATGGGACTCAACGGCGCGGGCAAAACGACCCTGCTGCGGCATCTGTCCGGTTTTCTCAGACAGAACAGCGGCAGCATCACCATAGACGGACAGGATATCACTGACAACGAGGCATTAAAACGGCAGGTGCTGTTTATTCCGGACGAACTGTTCTTTTTCCGCGGCTACAGCATGACCGAAATGAGCAGATATTACCGCAAACTCTATCCGCGCTGGAACGAAGCCCGTTTTGAGGAAATGACGCGTGACTTCGGCCTCGACCCGAAAGCCAATATCGGCAAATTCTCCAAGGGTATGAAAAAACAGGCGGCGTTCTGTCTGGCGATGGCAGCCATGCCGGATTATCTGCTGCTCGACGAACCTGTGGACGGTCTGGACCCCATCGTGCGCCACAAGCTGCGCCGCTATCTGATGGACGACGTCGCCGACCGCGAAATGACCGTACTGGTATCCTCGCACAATGCCAAGGAAATGGAGGATATCTGCAATTACATCGGTATTCTGGCAAAAGGCAAGATGGTCTTTGAGGGCGACCTTTTGGAACTCCTGCCAACCTCTCTTGAGGAGCTTTTTATCGAAAAATTAGGAGGTGAGCCTCGTGAACAATAAGAACCTATCGACGAATCCGCAGGCAGCGGGCATCGCAGGCGGCAAGCGCGGCGGCACATCGATTTTTGCGTGTTCTCTGACGCTGCTTTTGGAAAACTTCAAATTGTACTGGTACATTCCGCTCTTGTCCTTTGCGGCGTACTTTTTCGGCGGGATCTTCCCGATCATCACCCACCGCGAAAATATCGATGATTACAGCGGTTTCCTCACAAACAGCTTCGCGAACTACAACGTGGCCTATCTTCCGCTTCTGGTATTCGTGCCGCTGATTGCTTCGGTCACCGTCATGAACTTTTACCATAGGCAGGATCGCGCGATTGCCCTGCACAGCCAGCCGCTGTCCAAATCCCGCATTTTTAACAGTCAGATCCTATCCGGCTGGCTGATGTGCGCGCTGCCGCTGCTGCTGACCGCGCTGCTCTATCTCTGCTTTATGACGGAGTGCAACGTGTATACGGTCACCGAATATGATAACTTTTACAGTGGCAGCCCGGCCGCGCAGAGTGTCAATGTCTACACCGCGGCGAACATTGCGTGCTGGCTCGGCAGCACGACTGCGATGATGACCTTCTTCTACGGGCTCTATACGCTGGCGGGCGCGCTGGTCGGTACCGGCATCATGCAGGTGCTGCTGTCCGGCGTATTCTTCGGCGCCTGCCCGATGATCCTCTTCATCGCGCAGGGCTATTGTCAGGAGTTCCTGCGCGGCTACAGCGGTATGTCTCAGACCGCGGAAAATCTGATGATCGGCGCGAATCCCGCTGTGCAGATTATCTCGAACTTCGGCGAAATGCTTTCACTCAAACTCTGCCTGATATATCTGGCTGCCGGTGTGCTCGCGCTCGTGCTGGCTCGCCTTGCTTATGGGAAAGCCAAGTTGGAAAAGGTCGGAGATTCGATGATGTTCCGGACGCTGGAGGAACTCATCACCTGGCTGATCAGCTTTGTCGGCGCCACCGCCTGCGGTATGATCTTTTACTATTTGCTGTCGGAAACCCTGCCGACCCTGCTGCTCGGCGTTTTCGTAGGACTTTTGGCGACCTACTTCGTTGTCAAAATCATCATTGCCAAATCGGTCAAGGTCTTCACAAAGCGCAACCTGATCTCGTTCGGCATCGCCGCACTGATCTGCCTGCTTTTCCTCGCGGTGACAGTCTTTGACCTCACCGGCTACCATAAGCGGGTTCCGGCGGAAAGTCGGATTGCAGGCGTTTACGCTGCGGATCTATCTCCGGACGGCAATTACGCCTATCTAGGGCTGCCTGCCGCGCTGCGCGCAGAAAATCAGCTGATTACAGACCCTGTGGTCATCGAAAAGGTGCGCAAACTGCATAAGATTTGCGTCGAACTTTCCAAAAATGAAATGCAACTTTCCGCTTTGCGGCGGAGTGGCATCCTAAAACCGGAAGCATTTCCGGATGGAAAGATTCCGGAAATTTACAAGAACTCGACGGACAATGCCGGAAACCTGATTGCGGATTCCATGAGCTACATCACCTGCCGTTTCCACTATCAGCTTCAAAACGGCAAGAGTTTCAAGCGTTCTTTTACCTGCTTTCTGACTGATGAAGCCGCGGAACTGATCACCGAACTGCAGGCCATGCCTGTGTATCAGGACACGCTCACCCTCGGAGATAAACTCAAAGCACTGGATGTTCTCTCCATCAGTGCCAACGTGGAACGATACTATATCGATGACGGTACTGTCGATACGGAGGATCCGACTGTCGGAGAGGAATATGACGCCGATGCTATGCAGACGCAGACTCCGACCATCGAGCAAAAAAATACCGCCTCTGCACCTGAAGTCATGTATCAGGACAGTGACTACGACAGCTTTGTACTCACAAACAAGGACGCGGAAAAGGTCTATGGCTTGATCGAGGCGATGGATCAGGATATTCGCGAGCAGAATTTCTATCAGGATTTTCTCACCTATCGACTGCGCGAAGATCGGTACACCCTTGGCTATATCGATGTCAGCTTCACGACGCAGACCTCTTTGGACAGGGAAAGCTTCAATCAAAACCCCGGCAGCTGGGACAGCCCGATGCCGCTGGCAGCAAGCCGCACAAGCGTGACAAATCTGCCTGCGGGCAATCACTACAGCTTTGGCTTCGATATCTCAAAATCCGACAAGCATACACTTGCTTATCTCGCGGATTTGGGGTATAGTATAGGGTATGGAAATTAAACATGCTTACGAAACCATCGTCATCGGCGGCGGCGCGGCAGGGCTCTTCTTCGGAGCCACCGCGCCGGCCGGCCGGGACATTCTGATCTTAGAAAAAACCAAACAAACGGGAACCAAGCTTCTTATGAGCGGCAGCGGGCAGTGCAATCTGACCCACTGCGGCTCCATTAAGGAGTTTTTGTTATGCTACGGCAAGAACGGAAACAAAATCCGCACCTGCCTGTATCGGCACAGCAATCTCGCGCTCTGCCGTTTCATGGAGGGGCTCGGTGTTTCCCTCATCGAACGCGAGGACGGCAAGATCTTCCCGCGCTCGATGGATGCCCGCGAGGTACGCGGCGCCCTGCTCCATGCCTGCGCACAAAACGGCGTGACCATCCGTACGCAGGCGGAGGTCACTGCTATCCGCGCCCTGCCGCAAGGAAGCAGCAGTCGCGTCGGCAGTCCGGCGCAGCCACCCTGCAGCCAGGCATCGACCGCGGCAGCTTCCGATACAGACGATGCCGCGCCCGGTGCGCATACACCAAGTGATAGCTGGGAAGCGATGAACACACATCGAACTGCCATATCTGTCCCAAGGTTTACAGTGCCGCAAGCTCTGCAGCGCACAAATGCGTCTGCTTCCGCTATAGCTGCTGTACCCGGTGCGCCATACGGGCAGACTGCCGCACCCGGCGCACAAGCCGACGGCGATCCTGTGCCCTGTGAAAAAGCGCCGTCCGCCTGTGCACCGGACCTTGGCGCAGGCTTTGCCCTCACGCTGGCAGACGGCACGTGCCTTGCCTGCCGCAATCTGGTCATCGCTGCAGGCGGCGCTTCTTACCCGACGACCGGCTCGGACGGCACGCTTTTAGACGTCCTCGCGCTCGCGCCCCCGGCGGGGCTCGGCATTCCCATCGTGCCGCCTCGCCCCGCCCTGACCCCGGTCTTTATCGAAAACTATCCGTTCGCGGATTTGGCAGGCATCAGCCTGCGCGATATAGAGCTCAAAATTTTCCCAAAACCGCAGGAGAACCTATGCGGCGAACAAGCGCGAAGCATGACAGAGGAAGCCGCGCCTATGTTCTCCAAAAAGAACAAAAAACAAACAAAACCCCAGAGTGCAGTCGGCGACTTGCTTCTGACGCATAAGAACCTCTCAGGACCGGTGATCCTGAACCATGCGCGCGATATTTCCGCGGGAACAAGGCTTGCAATCAACTTTGTTTTCCCCTATACTGTAGATACTGTGATTTCTCGTCTAAAAGCGGATTTTTCCGGCTGTCGAAGCATGATTTCCGCTTATATCGGGGAACAATATCATTTGCCGAAACGATTCGTAGCAAAAATCTTAAACTTGATTTCCTTGACAGACAAACCGCTCGCCGCAATCAGCGGCAGCCAGATGCGCGCGCTCAGCGAGGCTTTGGCTGCGTGGCCATGCACCGTCAGCGGTACCGGCGGCTTTCGCGAAGCGATGGCGACCGCAGGCGGCGTTTCCTTAGACGCGGTCAATCTGTCATCGATGGAATGCAGAGACTATCCGGGTCTTTTCTTCGCAGGGGAAATGCTCGACATTGACGGAGATACCGGAGGATACAATCTGCAGTTCGCCTATGCCTCGGCGATGGCGGCGCTCACGAAGATTTACCGTTCGTAGGCAGAAACATACCAAAAAACACAAGAGAGAGGAAAAAAAATGAAAAAAAAGGCTTTGAGATTACTTTCCACCGTTTTGACAGCCGCGCTTCTGGTGACGGCTGTTCCTGCGATTCCCGCTTCCGCGGCGCTCTCGGAGGTCAACAGTCCGGCAGGGGTTTCATCCTTTCAGTCAAGCGATAACTTTGACGCTGAACTGCTGCGCGCCTGGGTCGTCAACGACGGTGAGGACTTAAAGATTGACTATAAAACACCGCTGATGACCAGCCAGTTCAATCTTTCCCTGTATCGGGTCGGCGCGAACAAGGGCAACCTGTATCTCAATATTCTGTTGGAGCCGGAGCTGAGCATCTCTTCGGACAATATGACACAATACGGGTTTCTCTATTATCTGAACATCGAACGCTACAACATTCCGAACGGGTATTACAACCTCTACATCCGCAGATACGCAAGCGCTGAGGACGCGGCGCTGCAAAGCTACGGAACCGCCGGGGTTTTGTACAAAAATATGGAGATCAAGGTGACAAACGGCAAGGTCAAGATTCTGCGCTACAAGGATGTCATCGACTACAATCGCTCCATTCAAAAAATCGGAGATGCTTACAGTCTGGACAGATATCTTGACACCACGCTCGAAGATATCCGTTTCGTCCTGCGCAATCCCGCGACCAACGTTTATGACACGATCACAGCTTACAAGGCTGCCTATTTCAAGACGGTCTCTGACCGCATTACGGCAGGGGCGGCAAGCGATTATGAAAAGCTCCGCAGAATTTACGAATATACCGCGTCGAATTTCTACTATGACTCGATCGCGTTTTCCACACACTCCTATCAGTACGCCAACCCGTACGACAATATCTACAATTTTGAAAACGGCCTGAGCAGCGCCAACAGCGTTTACGGCAAGGTGCACACGACCTGCCAGGGTTTTTCGGCGATTTATCTGGCGCTGGCACGCGCGCAGAACATCCCGACGCGCTTTGTCTACGGACACCGTCTCGCGGTGCCTTCCAATGACTGGCTTACCGAGGACAATATTGACGTGCGCGATCACTGGTGGGCGGAATCCTATATAAACGGACGCTGGATCTTCGTTGATCCGACCGTCGGCACGACCAACAAATACAATAAGTCCACCGGCGCGTGGACCTACCATGGTCTGACAAATTACACCTATTTTGACGCTTCCGAGGACCAAGTGGCAACGAGCCATGTTTACATGAACATTTATCCGGACTATCGCTACGGTAAATATCTGGATAACGCTTACGAGGTCCAGACGCTGACTGCTTTCCTCAATCAGACGAACCAGACAAGCTACAAGACCAACGGTGCCCTGATGAACACGTCCTATGACGCGAATAACAAGGAAACCTGGGGTGACGGCACGAAATCGCACTTCATGACGGACGGCCGCGGCAATACCGCGCAGATTCAGTGGAGCAGCAAGGGCTTTGAAGGCGAAATGAACCTTTCCGGTTTCACGAAGATGACCCTGCTGTCCGCGCATCACAACAAGCTGACAAAGGTCAATCTGTCCGGCAATTCCCTGCTTAAGAATGTCTATCTCAACGACAACGCGCTGGAAAGCCTGAATCTGGCCGACAATCCGCGTCTTTCCTACGTGCGTGTGCAGAACAACCCGATGAAGGATCTGACAATGTATGTGAACGGCAGTAACCGCACCTTCCACGCGCAGGATCACGGGACCTTCTATTTCACCTACGACAAGCGCTACACCAAAACCAGCTTCTCCCTGTACTCCAAACCGGATATCGGCTACAAGCTGCAGGGTGTTTACAGCACCGGTACCGGCAGCCGCCTGTCAACGAAAACAACCTGGCACTTCACGCCGAAGGCTGTCGGTTACGATATTCGTTTCGCGCTCAATCCGGACAGCTTCAAGTATGAGCTGAGCGAAGGCGATAGTTCCAAGACAAAGCTGCCTTATGTACGGGCGGCCGCCAAGCGTCTCGCCGCGCTCGGCTACTACACGCCGACCGGCTACACCTACGGTTCCGGCTACGATTACGGCTACACGCCGCTGACCGCCGGCGAGGAAACTTCTTTCACCGCAGCGCTGAAAGAAGCGGTCATCAAGTTCCAAGTCATGAATGATCTTCCTAATGGCGGCATCATCGATGAAGAGACCTGGTCCGTCCTGTTCAGCGAGACGGCGGCTTCGATGGCAGGCAGTGAGGCCGAGTATCAGCAGATTCTCGCGGACTATGAAGTGCGCAAGCAGGCAGAAGCCGCGGCGCGCGAGACACTGTCTCAGGTCAGCATCCAGGCGACCTCCAAGGCGGTCAAGGGCGCGATGAAGCTCTCCTGGACCGCGACCGTGCAGTCCGCGGACGGCAGTCAGAGCGCGTTTCAGGCTGATGGATACGAACTTTGGAAATCCACTTCCAAAACCACCGGCTACACCCTGCTCAAAGAATGCCGCGGTACGGTGTTCAAAAACACCTCGAATATTCAAAAAGGTAAGCGCTTCTACTACAAAGTACGCGCCTACAAGATCGTCGGAGAAAAGAAGATCTACTCCGCCTGGTCAAACGTGACCTACAAGATCGCGAAATAGCGGCAAAAGCAAAGGACAAAAGTGCGCATAACGAAATCAGAGATTTCTATGCGCACATGGCGCTCACCCATGAGCGCCGCTTCGCAAGGTGCTTTTGTCGTTATTCCGGAAATATCGGAACGATATTTCCTA